>DGYFJ06201__coassemble_595_pt1 | contig 38046 bp, 38 predicted proteins | sample DGYFJ06201__metabat2_low_PE_028 | metagenome-assembled genome bin DGYFJ06201
CAGCCGCTGGTTAGTTGCCTGCTGAAACTGCTGGTTGTTAAAGTAGTACCAGCCAACTCCCAGGATGAGGATCCACCAGGCGAGGCGCTTGACCAGTCGAAAAATAACCCCTACTGTGTCCACCTTCTTTCTCACAAATAAGGATACCCTTACTTTTTGTCATAAGTGTGAACCAGAAATTAAGGAATGGTAAAATGACCATCAGCGCTGGCCGCCTGTGCGGTCCGGCGGTTAATCAGGACCAGGAGGAGCAGGGTAATCAGGGCGTAGGCAAAGGAATTCCAGCCCAGATTTGCCAGTCCAAAGTGGCGGAGGGTCGTGGCCGCGGTGAGGGAGCTGGTGGCAATCCCGATATTATAAAAGACGGGGCTTAGTGATGACGCCAGCATGACTCCGGCCGGGTACTTGCTGCTGGCAATGTTTAAAAAATAGAGCTGGATTGGTGAGCTAAAGAGGGGAATCAGCAGCCCCAGCAGACTGAGCACCAGGATTCCAGTCGCCGGTGTCCACATGGCGGTACTGAAAAGTGCGAGCAGGAAGAGAATGGCGAGGTAAACACCGTGTAACCGTCGCATTCCATTTTTGGCCCCGAGCCGGCCGGAAAGGAGACTGCTGATGACGTCAATCCCACCGAGGAGCATTAGGATTACACTGAGCATGGTAGTACTAAAGCCCAGTGTTTGCCGAATTAACGGCCGAATATAAGTATAGTAACCGTATAAAGTAGCGGCCGCGCAAGTGACGAAGCCGATGCCCAGCCAAATGTTCTTATCTCGGAGAAGAGTCAGCTGGTCCCGAATTCCACTAGCGGGGATGGCGAGCTTCCGGGGCACCAGGATTGCGGCCAGGACGGTGGAAATGGCAGTAACGATAATAAAGGCGGCCTGCCAGTTCCAGAGGTCAGCAATCAGCGTTCCTAGCGGTAATCCCAGGACGGTGGCGATACTAAAACCGGTATACACCAGCGCGGTTATCGCCGACCGCTTCTTCTGGTTGGGGGCGAGTTGGTAGACGATGGCTTGGATTAGCGACTCTAAGATTCCGGCGACCGAAGCGGTGACGACCCGGGAAAAGAGGAAGCAGGGATAGTTTGGCGCAAAGGAGCTGATGAGGGTCCCGCTAAGGAAAATCAGCATCAGCACCAGCAGGAGCCGGTACTTATTGAAGCGGTTGGTATAGAGGGTTACCACCGGCGTCATCAGGGCGTAGGTCCAGGCAAACAGTGAAATCAGTCCCGCAATGTGGGGGAGTGATTCATGGTAGGTGTGGGCAATCAGGGTCAGGTTGCCGACCACCATGAATTCGTTACAGCCGAGCATGAAGGCGATGAGAACGAAGACGGTCGTAATGGTATTCAAATGACGGTTTGATAGTTGCTGCATGGTAATTCCTCACGTTTTAAGATGGTTAACCTCATTGTAGCAAATTGGGGGACCGAACCGTAAGTTTGTTTTAAGACTATTCATATTGTTACCGCTTTACCGATTAATACTATATAATAATGTTAATAATAGAAAGGAGAGCGCTTATGACCAAAACTTTTACTAAAGAAGAACTCAGCAAGTATGACGGACAGAACGGACAGCCTGCTTATGTTGCAATTGAAGGGGTCGTCTATGACGTTTCTGGTAAGGAAGCCTGGAAAGGCGGCCGGCACCACGGCAACCAGGCTGGGCAAGATTTAACCAAGGCCTTGATCAACCTCTCACCCCACGGAAAGAAAGTGCTGGATGGTTTGCCGGTAGTTGGTAAATTAGCAGAGTAAGTTAAAATGGCCGCTTGACGTTCATTCCATATGGAAAGCGTCAACCGACCATTTTTTTAGTTGTCGTTACCCCCAACCTCTTCGGCAATGGACTTGACGAACTTTAACTTAGCCCATTGCTGGTCTGCAATCCTTCGGTCAAGGCAAAACCAGATTGCGGGCTCAGGCAGAGTTTATCGAGGGGATGATATTAGGCCGCCCCGTGGATCCGTTCAATGATGGCCTGACGATCTTCCAACCCACCGTTCTTGGCGGTTTGCTGTCCAGCTATGGCGTGGCCCAGTTTAGCTTTATCGTTGCCGCGGTCTGGTGGATTGTTTTCGCCTGGCCCCTGCTTCGTCACGGGCACCAGCGGTATAGCGTGACGGCGGTACGCAACCCCCTGACCGATAGTCTGCGGCGGCTGGTGATGACTTTCCGGCACATCAAACAGTACCGCCGGGTTACCTGGTTTTTGGTCGCCTACTTCTTTTATATTGACGGGGTCGATACCATTTTCACGATGGCAACCGCGATTGAGAAGGACATGGGAGTTGACACTACCACGCGGATGATTGTCTTATTGGTAGTCCAGCTAATTGCCTTTCCGTTTTCCCTCCTGTACGGCTGGCTGGCCCGGCGGACGTCCAGTCGGGCTGCCGTCCTGACTGGGATTTGCGTTTACTTGTTTATTTGTTTATATGCCCTAAAGCTCGATAGCTTGTTTGATTTCTGGTTCCTGGCAATCTTAATCGGTACCAGTCAAGGCGGGTTGCGGGCTTTGAGCCGGTCCTACTTTGGTCAGCTTATTCCGAAGGAAGCAAGCAGCGAATTTTTCGACTTTTACAATATTTTGGGTAAGTTTTCGGCAATCCTAGGGCCGCTCGTTGTCGGCCTGGTCACCCAGCTAACAGGGAAGTTGACGATCGGGATAGCGTCCTTAGCAGTGCTGTTTGCCGTCGGGCTGGTTGTTTTTCTGGCCTTGCCACAATCTAGCAAGTGAGCACGCGCTTTCGCAATTTAGACGGCAGGACGCCTGAAATATTATGGTAAATTTGGAGGAATATTTAATGAAGTTGAACGCCCAAGTAATTGTTCGGGCCTGTTCAGGATTAAACTTTATCCTGATCTGGGGTGGAATTTGGCTTGACGACAGAATCAGCAGTAATTGGCTTTTCTACCCATTGATGACCCTCTTTCTGCTTAATAGTGCAGTGCTGGTTATTATGTCTTTAAAGGGCCAGTGCAAGTAGGGATGGAAATAATCACGAGGCTGGGAGAAAACGATGGTTTTCTCACCAGCCTCTTGCTAGTTCTTAACTATTATAAAGATAACGTGCGAAACCAATAGGCTAACTGCGTGTCGTAACCACAGGGCTAGTGTCTAACGCCGCGAAGCAAGGCTATTTGCCTACGAACGCTAGCCGGCCCGTGCCAACTATCGTTCTAGGTTAGCCATACGCCCTGTCGAGAAGGTTATTTCCCACTCACAATTCTGCTTGGAAATACTTAGGCCTTGATAGTACCGTCGGGTTTGAACAGCGGCAGCTTAGCAAGAAAAATGATGTCGTCGCGCTTGGCGGCGTCCCCCTCAGCGAGGATAGCGACCTTGCCGACAACGTGGCTACCAGCCTTTTCTAGCAGGGTAGCAGCCGAGTGAATGGAGCTGCCGGTGCTAATCACGTCGTCAACGAGCAGGACTTTCTTTCCTTGAAGCAGCTGGGCGTCCTGACCGTCGAGAACCAATTCCTGCTTCTGCTTAGTCGTAATTGAATTAACGTCCTGCTCTAGCGGTTCGCGCATGTAGCCCTTGATCGATTTGCGGATAACGAAGGAACGGGGGTGTCGTGTGGCGAGGCTGAGGTCGTGGGCGAAGGGAATGCCCTTACTTTCCACTGTCACGATATAGTCAAACTGTGCTGGCAGCTGAGGTCTAAGCATGTCAGCGGCGGTGAGGGACAATTCGTCATCTCCGAGGAGGACAAACGAAGCGATGGCCGTGTCCGCACTGATGGGGATAATTGGCAGTCTGCGCTTCAGGGGACCGAGTTTTAGTTGGTAATAGTTAGTCACGGTGAGCCTCCTTAAATTAAAGACCAAGCAGTGGCAGGACAAACTTCATTGCTCCACCGGCCAGTAAACCGGTGAAGGGATCGACGAGAGCGGTAATCACCAGCGTGGTCGCGGCAGTCAGCTGTTCCTTGCCGGCCAGGGCGGTGGCGGCATTTTCCGGAAAAGTCACAAAGAGGCCGAGGACCAGCAAAAAGCCGGCGATGGAGCTGCTGGGGACGTACTTCCCAATCTTGGGCAGCCAGCCGACGAACAGGATCACGGCCATGATCAGCATCATTAGGACTCCGGCAATCACTGGTTCTGGGGCGCTCGCCGTCGCGGAGATGATTGTTTCGACCGGGGCACCGCCGAGCAGGCTGGTTCCCATGTCGGCCAGGGCTTGGGAGGAGGTCAAGAGGTTCAGGTTGACGGGGTTGGGCTTAATCCCGGTCATTTGCCCGGTAATCAACCCGTATGAGAGGTTAGCTCCGATATTTAAGCAGGCCAGGCCTAGTGCTCCCCGCAGAATTCGCAGGTTGAAGAGCGGCTTGGTGAAAATGAAACGGCGGACAGTGACGTTCTGGGGCAACTCGTTTTGGTAGTGTTCAACGAAGACCGCAAAGAGGCTTGATAGAATGACGGACAGGCAAATTGTCCAGACCAGGTCCTTGGAAAGCAAGTAGGTCATGACGGCTACCGCAATGGAAACCCAGCCGGTCCAGCCGTGGCCCTTGCTCATGTTGAGGGCGATTTTCGCTAGCATGATGCCGACGCCGGCCATCATGGCGGTGATGATATGGTTGCCAAACACCTGCACGATCCTGGTCAGCGTCCCGGTGAGCCCGATAATCAGCATGATGATCGAGCCACCAAAAATGATTGAGGTATACTCGCGGGTGTTTTTCCCCAGATTGCCGGTCAACGCGAGCGACTCGGCCTGGAACGAAACCGGGGCGACGGAATTAAAAGCAAGGTTAATCCCAGAGACTAAGAGAAATGAAAACGTGGTGGGAAAAACGGCAAAGCCAAGGCCCATCGCCATAATCCCCTGGGGAATTCCGTTAAGGACAACGCCGAGCGCCGCCATAATATCTGCAAACCAGTGCATGATAACCTCCTAAATACGAACAATACAAATTAAATTTCAAATATCGTTTAGATTTGACTTGATAATACAATGAAAATAGTTAAAAATCAATCGTTATTTTAAAAATCGTCGTTTAATGTTCGGTATTTACGAAGAAGTGATTAAAAAACACCGCAAATCGGATGGCAGGCAGCAGATTTACGGCGTTCGTCTTTCAGCGCGCAGTAAAGGCACTTTTTTACATCCGCTTGGCATCCATTCGTTTAACAGCGTAGAAGATGGGAAGGCCAACGATGACGATTCCGATGAAGAGCAGGACACCGGCCGGATCGTTGAACAGTTCGCTGACCAGGACGAAGATTCCACCGGCAATCGCAATGATTGGGACAAGCGGGTAAAGAGGGGTGCTGAAGGGACGGTTCTCCTTATTTTTCTTTCTTAGAATAAAGATCCCAAAAAATGCTAACAGGTAGAAGCAGTAAACAGTGAAGACACAGAGATCCGAGAGGTGGTCAGGATCGAAGAAGAACATCATCACCGTTGCGAGGGCCACAATGAACAATGTGGCAATGACGGGCGACTTCCCCTTGGGCGTAACAAACGATAGAAAACGCGAGAATGGCAGGTCGCCCCGGCGTGCCATTGCGTAAACAATCCGTGGGAAGGTAATCATTTTTCCGTTCAGGGTTCCCATCATCGAGATGATAATTCCGGCCGAGAGAAGTTTGCCACCAATCGCGCCAAAGGCTTTAGTTGCTAGATAGGCAGTGGCATTTTCACCCAGACGGTGGATTAAGTTCGCCGGCAGGAACTTGAGGATTCCGATAGTAATTAACGTGTAGATTATTAGGACAGCGGTAATTCCCAAGATGATTGCCCTTGGTAGCAGCTTTTGCGGGTTCTTCATCTCACCACCAAGGTTAGCGATTAGGATCCAACCGTCGTAACCGAAGAGGGTTGCTAAGACGGCGACACCGAAGCCCCCAGTAGTGTGTTGAACTTCGGTAACGGTTTGACCGAAGGCGTGCTGGTTACCAAAGAGGAGACCAAAGATAATGATTGCTGCGATCGGGATCATTTTCCCCGTCGTTGTAATGATGGCAAAGATTGCCCCAACCTTGTTTTCGAAAAGGTTCATCACACCGATTGCCAGAACAGTGATGACGGCCAGTGGAATCCGCCACGCGGTGCCAAGACCAAAGAAGTTGGCCATTAAGATACTCATAAACCCGGCAACCGAAGCGATGATTGCGGGGCCGTAGATGATTATCTGCATCCAGCCGGCAAGGAAACCGAGAATCCGGCCGTAGAGATTTTCAATATAGACGTAAAGGCCACCGGTGTATGGCATTTGCGCCCCAATTTCGGCGATGGTTAACCCACCAGTTAGGGTAATAATTCCCCCGAATACCCAGGCAGCAATGGCGAGAGTTGACGAACCGGCACTATCAAGGACAGAACCCTGCTTGAAGAAGATTCCTGAACCAATAATTGTCCCCACGACAATCGAAATTGCCGACCAAAAACCTAACGACCGTTTTAGTTCTTCTGTTGGTTGATTATTCATCACCATTCCTCCAATTCAAAATCGGCATAATAAAACCGGGTCCACCCGTAACCATCTGGAAATTGCCAAATGATTAAGTGAACCCGGTAATTTATTAGACCGTTCTATTTTAGGTACACTAAAACCACTCAGCCTCGAATAGAGCTAGAGGCTGAGGAGGAAGATTGCTGCAATTGATTAGCAAATACTAACATTAACATTGATCTTTCTCCTTTCGTGTACTTGATGTTTATTAGAGTATCATTAGAGTTTTAATTTTGCAAGCCCAAAAATGTTCTAATCTATGCTTCATGGTTGGTCATACTTCACTAAAGTGTCAAGCGTTTATTCTGCCTGGGCCGCCCGTTCTTCTTCCGCCTGCAAACGTTCCTTGATGTACTTGGCGGAGGTGGCGAGCTTTTCCTGCTCTTCCGCGGTTAAGTCGAGTTGCAATTGCTCGACGACCCCGTCGCGGCCGACCACTGCCGGGTAGGAAAGGTAGGTGCCGTATTCGGCCCGGTAGTTGGAAACCGGCATAATGGTTCGTGAGTCACTGAGGAGGGCGTTGGTTAAACGGACCGCAGCGGTTGCCACCCCGTAGTTGGTGTACTTCTTTCCCTGATAAACCAGGTAGCCGCCTTGGCGGGCCCGTTCTTCTAAGTCGGCGAGGTCTAAGTCCCGTTCCTTGACCAGCTCTAGCAGGGGCTTGCCGAGAACCCGGACGGTGGACCAGGCAGTGAACTGGGAATTCCCGTGTTCACCGAGGTTAAAGCCGTCGACCGAGCGGGAGTCGACTTTGAGGGCTTCTCCGACCCGGGCCCGCATCCGAGCAGAGTCCAGCAGGGTCCCAGTTCCCATGACGTGCTCCTTTGGCAGGCCAGTTAATTTTTGGTACATCGAAGTGATGACGTCACAGGGGTTTGTGACATCGACCAGTTTGCCGTGGAAACCATTATCGACCAGCTTCTTGGCGACCAACGGTACTTGGGTGCGGGTGAATTTAAATTCGGCAAAGCGGTCGTGGTCGGGGGTGTCGACTAACTTAGATTTACCGAGGGCGGAGACGACCACGTCACAGTCTGCCAGTTGAGAGTCGTCGTTTACCGTTAGATTGGTGTGGAAGGGCAGGTTTGCCATGGCGTCACGAAGGTCGAGGGCATCGGCCTGGACCTTGGCTTCATTTGTGTCGTAAAGTGCTAAATCATCGGCGAAACCACCGGCGACGAGGTAATGTGCAACTGTGGCGCCAACGTGGCCCATTCCAACTACTGCTACTTTTCTTGTCATAATAAAACTTCCTTTCGTATATGCGCTTAATTAGTCGACGACGTTAACCGTGACGTTACCGAAACCGTGGTCAAACTTTGCTTCCCACTTGCCTGCAGTCAGGTGCGGCGGCAGGAGGAAGGTCCCGGAGGAAACTAATTGTCCGGCCCGGAAAACCTTTCCCTGGGCGGCGAGTTTCTTAACCAGCCAGGCGAGGGATTCGAACGGGTTCCCGAGGACCTCGCTGGAGCTGCCGGTGGCTTCTTCCTTGCCATCGTGGTAGAGGGTCACGTTGACGTTGGCGGCGTCCGCAACGGTTGGAAAAACCTCAGCACTTGGGCGCTCCTCGCCGTAAACGACGAATCCGCCGACCGCGCAGTCACTCATCACGCTGAACTTGTCGAGGTCGGGGAACCAGTCGGCAAAGCGGCTGTCCGGCAATTCGACGGTTCCGCATACCGTGGTCTTGTGGAGGAGGTCGTCCAAACTATCGGTTGCCAGCAGGTCTTCAGTGGCCCGGAAGCCAAGTTCGACTTCGAGCAGGGGAGCCATTGTCTGTTCTTTTAAGGATAAGTGGGCCGGGGCCGGCAGGAAGTGGGAGTCGACTTGCTGCCCGTAGAGGGGACTGTCAGAATCAAACATGTCCTGGGTCTGTTTGGAGGTTAAGGAAACCTTGTAGCCGCCGGTCGGGAGTTTCTTGAGGGCGACGAAGCGGTCCTGGACGGCATAGGCGGTATCGTCATCGGTTACGACGCCCTGCCAGTCAGCCATCCGGAGGGGTTCCTTACTTTGGTAGGCCTTTGCGAGGGCCTGGGCAAATGCTTCTTGTTGTTGGTTTAAGGTAACGTGTTGTTCAGTCATTGTAATTTCCTCCTTGTGACTTAGCCGCCGTTACCTTTTGCCTGTGTAAACAGGCTAATCGTTAACTACGACTAAGAATTATTGTTTTGATAATGTTTTCCTGATTGGATTTGAATGTTGCTAATGTCGCTGTCTGTCATGACCATCACCACCTTTAAGATTGACGAAGAAATAAAAAGAGCGTCCTTCCCGGCTCCTATAAGTAGGAACTGAAAAGGACGCTCTGAGCGTGGTACCACCTTTCTTTACGGCTATTAAACCGCCTTAACCAACTGCCGTCCGTAAACGGCAATTAGCCGGCACGATAATGGGTGCTACCAGTACGCTCTACTTGATTCTTCGTTCGACATACGACTCCCGAGTGATTGAAGCGCACGGTCCATCTGCTGGTTCGCACCACCCACCAGCTCTCTGCTACCGGTTCGTGCCCTCGTTCTCGATCAACGTCTTTTGTAATAATTGATTGTTTGTAGGATAGCACCCTATTATGACAAAATCAAGAGAAAAATTAAAAAAGATGTGAAAATATGATGGCAATAAAAAGGACACCCGCCAGACAGTACATCTGACGGGTGCCTTACATCATTAATTTGGAGGTTAATGAGTATTTATATGGCCCTGCCCAGCCGTGGGGTCAGCCGGGCAGGCACAATGCAGTTGTTAAACATTATTGGGAGATTATTACTTCACTAATTTTTGCGGGAGTAGGAGGCGATATCAGCAAGAATTTCGTTCATGAAGTCGTCCTGGCTCATGCTGTTTTGAGCATCCTCACCGTACTTCCGAACAGAAACAGCGTTATTCTTGACTTCATCGTCACCGACAACCAGCGTGTATGGAACCTTTTGGGTCTGGGCTTCACGAATCTTGTAACCCATCTTTTCGTTCCGGTCGTCAACCACTACCCGAATTTGGGCGGCCTTCATCTTGTCAGCCAACTTCTGAGCGTAGTCGCCGTGCTTTTCTTCGCTAACTGGGATGATGTGGACTTGTTCTGGGGCTAACCAGGTTGGGAAGGCACCCTTGTAAATTTCAGTCAGGTAGGCAACGAACCGTTCCATGGTACCAACGATTCCACGGTGGATCATCACAGGCATGTGTTCTTTACCATCTTTACCAACATAGGACAGGCCGAAGCGGTCTGGTTGCATGAAGTCCAATTGGATAGTGGACATGGTTTCGTCGTTACCCAGAGCAGTCTTAGTTTGGATATCCAGCTTTGGACCGTAGAATGCGGCTTCCCCTTCGGCTTCATAGTAGTCGAGGTTCAGGTCATCCATGGCAGCCTTCAGCAGCTTTTGAGATTCATCCCACATTTCGTCGTTCCCGTAGTACTTTTCCTTGTTCTTCGGGTCACGCAGGGACAGGCGGAAGCTGTAATCGGTGATGTCGAAGTCCTTGTAGACGTCCATAATCAAGTTCAGAATCTTGGCAAATTCATCCCGGATTTGGTCAACAGCAACAAAGGTGTGGCCATCGTTCAGGGTCATTTCACGAACCCGTTGCAGACCTGACAGGGCACCAGACTTTTCGTAACGGTGCATCATCCCAAGTTCGGCAATCCGCATTGGCAGGTCACGGTAAGAACGGATGTGGTGCTTGTAAATCTGGATGTGGCTTGGGCAGTTCATTGGCCGGATTTCCAGCATTTCGCCGTCACCCATGTCCATTGGCGGGAACATGTCGTCCCGGTAGTGTTCCCAGTGACCAGAAGTCTTGTAGGCGTCCAGGTTCATCAGCACTGGGGTGTAGACGTGTTCGTAACCATCGGCAACTTCCCGGTCGATAATGTAACGTTCAATCGTCCGGCGAATAGTAGCACCCTTCGGCATCCAGTATGGCAGTCCAGCACCGACCTTTGGATCAACGAAGAAGAGGTCGAGTTGGTTACCAATCACCCGGTGGTCGTGTTCACGGGCTTCCTGGCGCTTCTTCATGTCTTCGTCCAGGGCTTCCTTGTTGAAGAAGACGGTCCCGTAAATCCGTTGGAGCATTGGGTTGGATGACATACCCTTCCAGTAGGCACCGGCAACGGATAAGAGCTTGAGGTGCTTGATGGCGTCACCGTACAGCAGGACGTCGCCGTCAGCAACAGCCTTGACGTCACCAACTTGGTACATTGTAACCTTGCCGTCCTTAGCAGCTTCCTTGATCAGTTCGCTGGAGTAAGGGTCGTCCTTGACTTCTGCCAGGGCGTCGTCCAAGTCAACTTCGACAAATTCAACTTTGGCGTCCTTGGCCTTAGCCAACAGGGCGTCTTGCAATGCTGATAACTCGTCAGCGGAGACTTGTTGGTCGTCCTTGTCGGAATCAACATGGAAACCATCTTCGTCAGCAACGCTTTCACCCAAGCGGATTCCCTTAAATTCTTGGTGTAAGGAATCCTTCAGCAGCAGGGAAGCTAACTTCCGCAGTGCTTGTAAACCTTCTTCTGAGTCGCGATCAATCTTCTTAACTGATCCATCAACGGACATAACTGCAATTTGTGCCATATAAATCTCTCCTTTTGACAATATAAATAAAAAACGTCCCAAGTGCACACTAGTAATGCACTTGGGACGTTAATTAACAATAATTAGCGTGGTTCCACCCATGTTCAGAGCTAAATCCAGCTCTCTCTATGGTGTGTTAACGGACACGACCCGACCAGCCTTATTTCGGCCAGTAATCTAACAAGGTGGTACAAGCAACTGTCGACTCAATGCGGCTTCCAGTCAAGGTCGCAATTCCCTGGTTAAGCAGTGGTTGTTTGCATTTCCTTTTGATTGACTAGAATTATAACACCCATTTTGACTTTGGCAAGCCCTTTTTCAAAAAAGTTAAATTAGTGTTGCTGATCTTGAGCAGTTCCGCCACCAGTAGTGGAACCGCCAGCTCCTTGAGAGTTAGTGGTCGTGCCTTGGTTGCCGGAGCCTTGGCCGCCCTGTTGTTGGCTGCCTTGCTGCTGACCAGTATTATTATTCTGCTGTCCCTGTCCTTGGCCCTGGTTGGTTGGCGTTTGTTGGTTGCCGGTTTGCCCAGTTGGAATCGAGTAGGAGTAGGTATTGCTGGTGCCAGTCGTGCCGGTGTCGTCGTCATCGCTGCTGGAGCTTGACGAGTGGCGGTGCCGGTGACTGCTTGACCGCTTCGAGCTGGTCGAAACGGATTGGTCATTGTTGGTATTGGTCTTGATTGGATTGTGCTGTTTGACAATGAAAATAATAATCATTACCAGCAGGACCGTTAGCAAAATTGCCAGGAGGATTTTAAAAATTTTCTTGCCCCGGCCCGGCTTTTGCGGGTGGTGGCCCTTGCTGCTTTTTAATTTGCCGGTTCCCCGTTTCTTAGTTCGGGAGTCATAAAGCTGCACCCGGCTTGGTCGTTCTTCGTTGTTATTCAATGTCTTCACCTCATTTAGGAAGTTGTAAAAGAACTTCGGTGTTACTTGTTAGTGGTGTGTTAATACTCAAGTCTATATTATAACATTGTTCATTCCTGGCAAGCGGTAAAACTAAAACGGTCATCCGCTGCGTGCGGGTGGCCGTTTCAGATCATTATTTACTTTGGGAGATTATATGAATTTGGGATTGTCTATAAGATACTCGCCAAAGTTGAAAATTGTGTGAACGAGTTGTGACATTCTTGCGTTAAATTTAGTCGTTCTCTTTCGTCTTGGCGCCTTCCATTGCGGCTTCCTTTTGACCAAAGCCCCGTCCTTCCGCGGCAAAGCGCTTGTCACCGCGGTACAGTTCGATACAAGTCCAAAGCAGCAGGACCAGGATGGCAATAATCGTAATGTAGGCGAGCACGTCAGAGAGTCCCTTGGACCAAATGCCAAAGCCTTCGTAAGTGGATGGCAGGTTGTAGAGGTTCAAGAAAGTCAGGGCGATAACGGAAATCCAACCACAGATCTTGACCCAGAGCCGGTTCTTGAATTCACCCATTTCGACTTCACTGTTAGTCATCATCAGCAGTGGCAGCATTGAGAATGGGAGGGCAAAGGCCAGGAAGACCTGCGAGTTTTCCATCAACAGGTTCAGGGCCGTGTGTTGCTGGATGGTGTTTTCACCAGATGTCATGGCAACACAGGCTAAAACAGGGATAACCGAGATAATCCGGGTTACCAGCCGCCGGGCCCAAAGCGGCATCTTCATGTGGACGAACCCTTCCATGATTACCTGCCCGGTCAGGGTCCCGGTAATGGTTGAGTTTTGTCCAGATGCCAGCAGGGCGACGGCAAACAATGTCGAGAGGACACCGGACTTGGCAACCGCGATCAGGACCGGGTTGGATAGCATCGAAGTGTTGTTCAAGGCGTCGTACAGACCGAAGAAGGAACTATCCTGGACAGCCCCAGTCTTGAAGACTGCAACCCCCATGATCAACAGTAATGAGTTAACGATAAATGCTAGTGATAATTGGATGTTGGAGTCCCAAGTCGTAAAGCGGACAGTTTGCCGAATACTATCAAGGTCATCGTGGTCAATCTTCCGGGTCTGTGAAATTGCTGAGTGCAGGTAGAGGTTGTGCGGCATCACCGTAGCCCCGATAATCCCCAGGGTCCCGGTCAAAGGAGTAATTCCACCGACTTCGGGGTGCTGGGCGATGGACTTTGCTGACGGCAGCAAGCCCATGAAGACGCCACCCCAGTTTGGGTTAGACAAAGCTACCTGGTAGGCGAAGACAAACAGGATTACCAGAATCAGGCAGGCAACGATGGCTTCGATCTTCCGGAAACCAATCTTGGTCAGCAGTAACAGTACCAGGACATCCAGAACAGTGATGAACACTGATGGAATCAATGGAATGTGGAAGAGTAGGTTCAGCGCAATCGCCGCCCCGATAACTTCCGCAATATCAGTCGCCATAATGGCCAGCTCAGTCATAATCCATAATACGATCCCTAACGCTTTACCGGTCCGTGCCCGTGTTGCCTGGGCAAGGTCCATTTGGCTCACGATTCCGAGTTTAGCCGCCATGTATTGTAGCAACATCGCAATCAAACTTGAAATCAAGATAGTAGTCATCAGGGTATATTGGAAACTTTGACCACCGGTAATGGAAGTTGACCAGTTACCAGGATCCATGTAACCAACAGCAACGAGGGCGCCAGGGCCAGAGTAGGCGAAGAGCGTTCGCCAGAAGCCCTTACCGTGAGGGACTTCAACGGTCCCGTTAATTTCTTCAAGTGACTTACCGTTAGCATACTCAATCAAGTGATGCTTTTTACGTTGATTTTTTGTGTTGTCCACGCCAAATCCACCTTTCTCCTTGTTTTGTTAACTTGATTTGGTAACCAAAATTAACTTAATTCGAATACTTTGTTAGGGTAGCATAAAAAATATTACATTTCAACGGAAAATCGCCGTCTTAACGGCTTTTTGGGCCTTGAAAACGGACCTACTGAAAAAGAAGTTGGCGGCTGGTAACTAAAGTAAACGGTTGCAATGAATGCCGGAGGACGAGGGAAATAAATTTAGAAAAAATTTAAGTATGACCGCTTTGTTAGGTAAAGCTTTCTACTTGATAAACGTTTGACAAGTAGTGATTATTTTCACTATAATAGGGCAGATTTAGTTATTGCATCTAAGGAGAATTGATTATGAAAGCACTTGTTTTAACTGGAATTAAGCAGCTCGAAGTCCAGGACGTGGAAACGCCAGAAGTTAAGCCGGATGAAGTTCTGGTTCACACCGCTTACGCCGGAATTTGTGGAACTGACCACGCCCTGTATGCAGGCCTGCCAGGTTCTGCCAGCGCGGTCCCACCGATTGTTTTGGGTCACGAAAACTCTGGGGTCGTTGCCAAGGTTGGTTCTGAAGTTAAGAACGTTAAGGTCGGTGACCGGGTAACGGTTGACCCGAACATCTACTGTGGCGAATGCAAGTACTGCCGGACTTCCCGTCCTGAAATGTGTGAAAACCTTTCTGCCGTAGGTGTGACCCGTGATGGGGGCTTCGAAGACTACTTCACTGCCCCTGCGAAGGTTGTTTACGCCATTCCAGACAGTGTTTCCCTGAAGGCTGCGGCCGTTACGGAACCATTGTCATGTGCCGTTCACGGTGTTGACCTGTTGGAAATCCACCCATACCAGAAGGCGCTGGTAATCGGTGATGGCTTCATGGGTCAATTATTTGTTCAGACTCTGCAAGCCTATGGGGTAAGCGAAGTAACGCTGAGCGGTCGCAATGATGAAAAGCTGAAGCTCAACCACGACCGCTTCGGTGCCAAGACCATCAATACTGCTAAGGGTGAACAGATTCCAACTAACGAATACGATATCGTTATCGAAGCCGTTGGTCGGCCAGAGACCCAGGAACAGGCTGTTGAAGCTGCTGCCCGGGGTGGTCAGGTTTCCATGTTCGGTGTCGGTAACCCTGATGACAAGTTCTCCATCAATAGTTACGAAGTCTTCCAAAAGCAACTGAAGATCCAGGGTGCTTTCATTAACCCTTACTGCTTCGAAGACTCCATTGCACTGATGGCTTCTGGCAAGGTTGATGTCCTGCCATTGCTTTCCCACGAATTTGACGTTAAGGAAGTTGACGACTTCGTTAACGGCCGGATTAAGAATGTATCCAAGGCCGTTGTTAAGCTGGCCGGTGAAGAAGCATAAGCGATTACAAATTATTTCCCGGGAAATTCCCCGGGATTTTTTATGCAGCAAAGTTGACACCGTGTCACTTGGAGTCTATACTAATTGATAATCAATTGAGTGACACGGTGTCACGGAGAGGAAAAATTATGCCAAGTCAAACGTTTGAAAATTTACCCCAGAGTAAGCAGGCCTTAGTTCGCCAGGCCCTTTTAGAAGAATTTAGTAACCATGACCTCGCTGACGCCCAGGTGGCACGAATTGTCAAAAGTGCCCAGATTGCGCGGGGGGCCTTTTATAAGTATTTTACTGACTTAACTGCTGCTTACTGCTACCTGTACCAATTTGCGATGAATGACCTCCACGATGACAGCATTCGGACACACCGGCTTTTGACGGCCGAGGAGTATGTTGCCCAGGTGACGGCATTTCTGGAGCAGGTGACTGCTAGTCCGTATTATGAGCTGATTCAACGCCACTATGCCGTCAACGAAGCGCTGCTGCATACCCAGGCGGTACCCCGGTTAAGGCCTACCAGCGCGACGGAGTGGGCAGTAATGGTATTAGTACACGAGACGATTAAGGAGGCCCTCTGGCAGCCTCAAGATAGTTCACAGGCGGTCCAGCGGTTAGCCGCGGCGTTGACCACGTTACTAGCACGGAGGTGATTAGATGTTCTTAGCATTACGCGAAATTAAACATGAAAAGGTCCGCTACGGGCTGATCGTCGCGATGATTGTAATGATTAGCTACCTGATGTTTGTCCTGATGGGCATGATGATCGGGCTTGCAAATGAAAATAAGGCGGCAATTACTACCTGGCAGACCCAGACCGTTTTTCTGAATAAAAATGCCAATGACAATCTGAGCCAATCACTGATTACCAAGGATCAGCTAGGCGGTCAGCGGCTTAACGAGCATGAGTCGCTGGTCGGTCAGGCTCCCGTCGTTATTACTAAGGCAGCTGGCGGGGCTGATAAGCAAAGCGCTCAGTTTATTGGCCTAAAACCAGACCAAGCGATTGCCAAGAAAAACATTCCCCTGGTCAGTGGACGGCACGCTCGTCACGCTGATGAGTTGGTGGTTGACCAGAGCCTGCGGGCAAAGGGCTACCGATTAGGAGATCAGGTTCGGCTGAATTCGACTGCTGACCGTTACCGGATCGTTGGTTTTGCCAAGGACGCACAACTAAACGTGGCCCCGGTGATTTACGGCCGACTTGCGACCTGGAAAACGCTACGGGGCGTTAACTCGCAGGTAGTCGCAAGCGGAATTATCAGTAATCAGCCGGAGGATGGCGAGCGCTTCACCAACTTGGCCCGGTACACGAGTCGGGAATTTATCCAGAAACTGCCTGGTTATGCAGCCCAGAATAACACCTTTGCGTTTATGATCGGCTTCTTGATGGTCATCTCGTTGATTATCATTGCGGTTTTCCTGTACATTTTGACGATGCAAAAAATGCCTAATTATGCCGTCCTGCGTGCCCAAGGGATTCCTGCCCGCTACCTGATTGCAACGACGATCCACCAGGCAGTGATCCTCATGGCGGCGGGAATCTGCGGCGGGTTGTTATTAACCCTGCTGACCACCTGGTTAATGCCGATGACTGTTGCCCTGGTACTGGATTGGCCGCTGATTGCGCTAATGGTGGTTGTACTGATTATTCTAGGCGTCCTGGGGGCACTCTTGCCGGTCCGGATGATTCTTAAAATTGACCCAGTGCGGGCGCTGAATGGCTAGGAGGGATACGATGGCGGTAATTGAGTTAACAAACATCAGTAAGACCTTTGGTGAAGGAATTGGCCGGGTCCAGGTTTTGAATAATATTAACTTCCAGGCGGACCGGGGGGAGCTAAGTTTGATTTTGGGCCCCTCAGGCTCCGGGAAAAGTACCTTTTTAACGATTGCTGGAGGACTCCAGACGCCGACCAGTGGTACCGTAACGGTCGAGGGGAAGCACCTAGGCAAGCTAACGTCCAAGGAGCGGGACCAACTGCGGCTGAACAAAATCGGCTTTGTCCTACAATCGTACAACCTGCTTCCGTACCTGAATGTGGCCGACCAGTTTGCCCTGGTTCGCAAAGTAAAAAAGACGGGTAATTTATCGACCGCAGAATTTCAGCGGTTATTGACGGAATTGGGAATTGCTGACCTTAGAAACCATTTCCCTGATGAAATGTCTGGTGGCCAGAACCAGCGGGTGGCAATTGCCCGAGCCCTGTATCCCGACCCGGAAATTATCTTGGCGGATGAACCAACGGCGGCGCTTGACAGTAACCGGGTTAAGGTAGTTGGAAGCCTCTTAAAACAGATGGCCCGCAACCATGACAAGGCAATTGTGGTTGTGACCCATGACCTGCGTCTGCGGGAATTCGCCGACCATATTTACCAGCTAATGGACGGGAAAATGGTTCAGGAGAAGTGATATTTCCCGGGAAATATTGTTTTTCTCTGAAGGAATTATGCCGGCTATTCCCTGGCTAGTGGCGACTTTGCTATAATTAAGCCATTAAACTAAAAGGAGAATGAAATGGCGTTTTTAGAATTACACGACGTTCGGAAAGCGTACTACCTGGATAAGCGGGCCTTTCCGGTGCTCAAGGGTATCGACCTCCAGTTTTCCCGGGGGGAGTTCGTTTCGATCCTGGGCGAATCCGGTGGGGGAAAATCGACATTGATGAACATCATTGGCGGCTTGGACCGGAATTTTGAGGGCCAGGTGTTGGTTAATGGTCAGCTGCTGGATCACGAAAAGGAAAAGCAGCTTGATGATTACCGGCGGGCCATGGTGGGGTACATCTATCAGTCCTATAACCTGATTTCCCACCTGACCGTCCTGGATAACGTGCTCGTTGCCCTTGATATGACGACCTTGAGCAAGGAAGAACGGCGAGCCCGGGCGCTGAAACTGCTGGATCAGGTGGGCCTGAGCGAACAGGTCCATAAGCACCCCAACCACCTTTCAGGGGGGCAAAAGCAGCGGGTTGCGATCGCCCGGGCGTTGGCGAGTGATCCCCAAATCATCATTGCCGACGAACCAACCGGGGCCTTAGACTCGGAAAATACCCAGGAAGTCTTGACCCTTTTGGATGACATTGCCAAGGATGGCAAACTGGTGATTGCGGTAACCCATTCCCAGGAAGTGGCGGACCACGGGACCCGGATTGTTCACCTCGCCGACGGGAAGATTGATGGGGACCAGCGGTTACGGCCTGCTTACCCGCTCCCAGCGGACCCCACGACCATCAAACCCAAACAGCTCCCGGCCATGGCTAGTTACCGGATGGCGTTTAAACACCTGATGTATAACTTCTGGCGCAACTCGCTGATTATGTTAGGAACGGCAATTGGAATTTTTGCCGTCCTCCTATTCAGCGGACTGGGAAACGGGGTCAACGGTTATATTCAAAATCAGATTAACTCGCTGACTAACCCGCGTTCCATTACTGTTTTCAAGAATCCAACGGGGAAGCGGCTGACGCAGGACCAGATTCAATCTGCCCTAATGCAGAATATGTCAGCGGATCCCCAGTCGATGGTCATTAGTAATGCAGACCTGGACCGGCTGGCAAAGGTCGCTGGGGTTGCCAGCGTTCAAAAGGGGAACATGATTGGCGGCTACCGGCTTAACTATGGCAAATTGCAGCAGAGCGGGGCCAACATGACGACCTGGAATAAGTCGGTTACGGCAAGCTCGATTAAGCATGGGCACCGTCCTGGGAATAACGAAATTGTTTTGACCAAGCAGCAGGCAATCCAGCTGACCGGGCCGCGAAGTTACCGTCAGCTGGTTGGCAAGCAGATTAAAATCAGCTTTAACTGGGTCAACAAGCAGGGAGCACCGGTCGCAGTCGATGGGACACTGAAGGTCGCTGGTCTGAGTGAGGGTGCTAGTGCTGGGACAACCATTAATTACGCGACCCTCCAACGGTTATTACGTCAGCATAATGCTGATACCCGGCCGAACTTTGCGGTGGCTAATGCAAAGGATCTTGCGACTGTCGAAAGCACGGCCAACCGGATTAATAACCTGCGCAACGGCCAACATGAGCGGATCCTAAGTGCAATTACCGTTGGTTCGGTTCTCAAGACCGTTAATACCTATGTCCACCTTGCTTCCACCATCCTTGCAGCTATTGCCGGGATTTCGCTCCTGGTTTCCGCGCTGATGATTATTGTCACGATGTATATGTCGGTTTCAGAACGGACGAAGGAAATCGGTATCCTGCGGGCGCTGGGTGAACGGAAGAAAGACATTCGGCGGCTGTTTACCTCCGAGTCAATCTTTATAGGTTTATTCTCGGCTATCCTGGCCTTGGGAATTGTCGCGGTGGTAGCTTTGATCCTTAACCACGCCCTTTACGGCCTGATTAAGTACAATATCGTCCAGATTACGGTGGGGAACGTCATTTTTGCAATCGTGGTTGCCGTAGTAATTTCATTCATCGCTGCCCTATTGCCGGCCCGGCACGCGGCTAAGCTAAACCCGATTGACGCTCTGGCAGCCGATTAATTTAAGAAGTAAACAACCGCAGCTCGGTAGGATGACTACTTAGCCGTGGTTGTTTGACGTTATTAGGGGATTTGACTAATAATTTAAATTAGTATCACTTTATTTTTAGGCATACCAAAATAAGCGTTACAATGGTGGCATGGAGGTGATAGCAGTGACGACCGTTTATCTTCACGCCAATGAGCGGACGCAAACAATTCACTGTTCTGATGGTAGCCAGGGAGTAGTGCAGCTAGCAGTACCGTATTATCAGTTTCGTTTTTATAGTCACCAGCACCCGAGCTTTTGGTTGAAGCAAAGTCAGTTGCAGGATGGGGCAACTGTAAAGGTCAGGGACATCCAAAGTACGGATGACTTCCGGCTGAAACTAATTTAAGACGGTCCAAAGCCAAGGGAGTAAGGCAAAGTAGCTGTTGGGCCATTTCATGCCATTTATTGTTCGTCGCAAAGCCAGTCTGACGCCGCTGGTCCAGCAGGGTTTGAATTGGCGGAGCATTAATATCTTTAAAATAGCCGAGCGGCAGAGAAGAAATCTGGTTTTCCTCCCTGCCGCTCAGTTACTTTTCTGTGGCTGGTTTATTCATGATTTCGTCAGCGTGGCTCAAGACATCGGCAACCAGGGTCATTAGTTGGGGATTTTCCAACTGGTAGATGATGACCTTGCCGTGCCGGTGCTGCTGGACCAGGTGAAGTTTGCGCAGGATCTGCAACTGGTGGGAAACACCAGACTGCTCCCAGTGAAGTCGTTCGCTGATTTCAGAGACACTCATTGAATGCTGGATCAACAGGTAAATTAGCCGCAACCGTTTTGGATTGCCCAAGATTTTAAAGAGCTGGCTGGCTTTTTCAATATTCGTTAGTTCCCCAGAAGTTTGACTGACCATTGGACTTCCCCCATTTGTATCTTGCCACGGAATATCAAAATTATTATTACTATAATTTTAATATTTAAACCGAAAAAAGCAAAGGGTCAATAATAACCCTTTGCTTTTTCGGTAGTAACTTTTTTTATTAGAGGCTCAACTGTTGGCCGACATAAATGGTGTATGGGGCCTGCAAATTATTCCGTTGAGCGAGTGCCCGCCAGTCAAGACCGTGCTGCGCCGCGATCGCTGATAAGGAGTCCCCGCTTTGAACGGTGTAAGCACCGTGGGATGCAGCTGCTGGAGCTTGGTAGCTAGTGGCTTGACCGTTGACCCGCAGGACCTGTCCAACGTAGATCCGGTTAGGATTAGCGATGCCGTTGCTTTGGGCTAATTGCTCATAGGAAACCCCGAGCCGGCTGGCAATCCCGGAAAGGGTATCGCCACTTTGAACGGTGTAGGATCCAGCAGCACTAGTATTGCTGCGTTGCGGTTGGCTAACGGTGTTAACTGAGCTGGCCTGTGTACCGCCGACCCGCAGGACTTGCCCAACGTAGATCCGGTTAGGGTTGGCAATGTTATTGATCTGGGCCAATTGTGAGTAGCTCATGCCAAACTGGCTCGCGATGCCGGAGAGGGTGTCCCCGCTTTGGACGGTGTATGATGCTACCGCAGAGTTCGCATTAGTATTAGTGTTAGTTGGCGCCGTTGTCTGGTGGTTAACAGTTACCGTCCGTAATTGCAGAACCTGTCCGACATAGATCCGGTTCGGGTTAGTAATGTTATTAATCTGGGCTAATTGTGAATAGCTCATGCCAAACTGACCCGCGATGCCGGAGAGGGTATCCCCGCTCTGGACAGTGTAGCTGCTTTGACCGTTATTACTTTGCTGGTTGTTAGCAGCGGGTTGACTTGGCGTTGCCGGTTGGCTGGTTGCCTGCCGAACTAGGAGCCGCTGCCCAACGTAAATCTGGTTGACATTTTGAATATCATTCAGGTGCGCCAGGGTGTTAACTGTAGTTGAGAACTGATTAGCGATACCGGAAAGGGTGTCGCCACTTTGAACAGTGTAGTAGTTGGTGTTGTTGCTAAAACTGCTTGAGGAGTTGTCATTCTGCTGTTTGTTGACAACGACCTTGCCAGAGAAGGCCACTGAATCGAGCTGTGTCAAATTGTAAGTCCGAATCAGGTTCTGCAAAGAGTAGGCGTAATTAGGATCGGTTGCGTAACCGTCGAGGTGCAGCTTGTTGGTTACGGAAATGTAGTTGGTGTCGCCAAGCAAGTTGTTATACCGGCTGTTGACTGTCAGAAAGCGTCCGTGGTCTTCAACGGATTCGCTCAGGCTAGGGTAGGCGCGGAAGTTGTCATAAATATAAACGCTCCGGCCGTTGTAGACTTCACGAGTTTGAAGCCGGATGGACTGCCCGTTGTAAGAGCCCTTGATACCGAAGAGGTTGTTGCCAGGAGCGGCTTGGCCCCAGCCACTTTCGAGGATGGCTTGAGCAACCGTAACTGAAGGAAGCACTTGGTATTTGTTCCAACCATTAATAGCCCCTGGAGCAACATTTTGAATAAATTGTTGGCAACGAGCGTTATTGCTAAAGTGGAGGGAACTAACGTCCGTTGTTTGGCTTTGTGGCTGCTGAACAGTATTTGCTTGCGCAGCGTAAGCCGAAGCAGTCAGCGCCTGCGCTTGTGGAGCTGCCTGAACATTCAGCGTGTTGGTAGTTGCCGTTTGGTCGTTAGCTTGCTGGGTATTAGCACTTTGGTTATTGTTAGCTGGTTGATTGTTGTTAGGCTGGTTAGCCGTCGTCGTATTTTGGGTGTTGACGTTAGCCACGGGTGCCTGCGTTGCTGCCTGACCGTTATCGTCAGCGTGAGCGATTGCTCCGGTGGCGGTCAGCAGTGAAACGGCGGTTAAACCGGCGACAACCCACTTCCGGCCACTCTTGTACATCTTAAAGTGAGTGGCACTGTTAAGTTCTGCTTGTTTCATGTTCGTTAGCTCCCCCTGTCATTTAAAACACGATAGTTCAAACCAAAAGCTGGAACCCCTGCTCGTTTTATAGAATTGAAATAAAAAAGTTAAGAAGTTATTAAGATTTCACTATCTATAAAATTATCATTTTCAGTGCGAAACGTCAATCGAATCCGGCAGGTAAAATAAGTATATTTATATTTTGACAACCACGAAGCCGTTAATAATCTTAACCAGCGGGGCCGTTTAATGCGTCTTTATCAACTGACAAACAATTTTTGTTAAATGCTTAGAAAAACATATGTTAATTTGGTCGTAATAAGAGAAACAATTTCTGTTTGGTGAACACTAGGATATAATATAAGAGCTTTTAAGATCTGATATGATGTGAGGTAGAAGAATGGTAGCAAAGTTAAAGGATGTTGCTAAATTAGCTGGAGTGTCAGTAACAACGGTCTCACGGGTCATCAACAATTATGGCTCGCTGAGTGACAAGACCATCAAGAAGGTCCACGCGGCAATGCGGGAACTGAATTACCAGCCGAACGCGTTGGCTCGGGCAATGCAGGGCAAGCCTTCCAAGTTCATTGGCTTGATTTTCCCTAACCTAACGAACCCCTTCTTTGCTGAACTGGTAAACGAGTTGGAACGGCAGCTGTTTGAGCAGGGCTATAAGACCATTATTGCTTCTTCAGCGGAAAATCCTGAAATTGAACACGAGTATTTGAGTATGCTGATGGCTAACCAGGTTGACGGAATCATCTCCGGTTCGCACAACCTGGATATTCAGGAATACCACCAGGTTGCGGCGCCAATCGTTTCCTTTGACCGCTACCTGGCAGATAATATTCCAATCGTTGCTTCGGATAGTTACCGGGGTGGGAAACTAGCGGTTGACTACCTTCTCCAGCATGCTGTCCGGCACATCGCGGTGATCGTAGACGAGGACACTTCCGCGTCACCGACACTGAACCGGCTCCAGGGGGCCGTTGACCGGCTGACGGAAGAGCACCGGAGTTTTGATCCCTTAGCACTGGATAGCATTGACTTTGCGACTACTTTCCCGGGAATTTATGATGGGGTGGTCGCCTCAAATGATGTTCAAGCGCTCGAAATCGCTGCTGTTTACCGTGCACATGGTCTCCGGATGGGGCGGGACTTCTTCATTACCGGTTACGACGGTTCGCAGCTGGCTCAGAAAGTGGCTCCCCAATTGCCAACGGTTGTCCAACCGATTCCAGAGCTTGCGACGGCCCTGATTAAGACTCTATTGCAGCGGGTCGCTCAGCCCACCGTCCAGGTGCCGTCGACGACCCTGCCAGTTACCTTCCGCCAGTAATAAAAAGGTGCGAGCTATTGTAGGCCCGCACCTTTTTTATTACTGCTTATTTACTTTGCATAAACCGTTGGAGCAATTCGGCTTCTTCAGAGGTCGCTGCGGAATTTGATGACTTAATGTCATGAATTCGTTCGACTGACAAATGGCTCCCGAAGGCAACCTCATTATCGTTTAAGTCGTTATCATGCTCAAATTTGATTAATTCTTGCGCCAACTCACTCAAATTATCCATGAAATCATTTTCCTCCTTATTTGATCAGGTCGTCAATTAAAATTCGTTTTCACTAATTCGTCCACTGGTGAGACAAACTGGTTAAATACCATTTTTAAGTTTAGCACAGTTTAGAGAGTTACCAAAAAGAAACACCAATTTATTTAAGAAAATCGGCGGCAATAAGCGGGACATGGAGCAGTATTTATGTGATAATCAAGGTATAACCTTGGCAAATAGAATGGAGAGTTGTAGATATGACTTGGAATTGGTTGGGATGGCTGTCGTGGATCCTGGCAGTTGCCTTTTTCTGCTGGGTAATTCACTATATTCGCGTCCAACAACTGATGTTGATTGCAAAAACGAAAAAGGCGTTTGCACCGAAGCTATTTTGGCGGTACGTCGTCCTGGTGGTAATCGCCCTCGCTTGGCTTGGGACGATGCTGCACCTGACCTTCTTCCGCAAGGTTGCCATTAACGACCGGCAGGAAACGAGGATTTCAATGCAGTATGCCAACCTGCAGTTGCACAACCAGGGAAATGACTACTACTACGTGCTCGCTTCCCGCAGTAAGAATGGCCAGCATCCGGTCGTTTCGTATACTTACTGGGCGAAGGGAAATCGTTATACGACTAATTCCCGCTTCGGCTCGGTCTCTGATGGGCAACGGTTAGTGACGCTGGATGCTAGTACCTTGCCGTGGAACAAGGCGAAGCTGAAGAAGATTGACCAGGAAAGCGGGCACGCTTTTGCTGCGACAATGACGGTTCGCTACCAGAATACTGTTATTAACGGCCTGGGGTTGCGTGCCAACCGTGATGCCGCAACGTATACCCTGATTCGGGTACCATCATCAGAAATGGTTCACGAACGCTAAGGAGGTCAAGCTGAGATCAAAAATGGCAAAGCAGAGACAGGTTAAGTTAAAATGGGTAGCCCTCGCAAGTTTGCTTAACAACACTGGGGCTGCTTTTTTGTGGCCGTTGACAACAATGTATATGCACAACTACCTCCACGAAAGCCTGACGACGGCAGGGGTAGTAATGCTTTTGATGTCGATCTGCATGATGGTCGGCAACTACCTGGGTGGGTGGTTGTTTGACCACTGGGACCAGTACCAGACAGCGGTCTTAGGGGTAACGATCTCAACGGTGGCGATCTTTACCCTGATTTTTGCGCACGGCTGGCCGTGGTTTGCGATCTTGATGATGCTGAACAGCCTGGGGGATGGCATTAACATGACTATCGTTAATTCTTACGGCTCCCTGGTCAGCGATCACAGTTCGCGCTACGTCTTTAACTATATTTATATGGCTTTCAATGTCGGGGTCGTAATTGGCACGTTGGCGGTGGGAGTTCTCCTGCCGATCAGCGTCGTGCTGGTCTTTACGGTTGCCACCGTCTTTTACTTCCTGCTGGCCCTGGTGGTCGTGTTTGCCCTCAAAGTCCGGGTCCCATTACCGCCGAAAACACCACGGTCCCGGGAGAAGTTGGCCTCTAGGAGCCACCAGCAAGCCCTCGTGTTAATTTGGCTGATCCTCCTAAACTTCGTAACGATCCACCTCAGCTACTCACTCTGGGAGAGCGTAATGGCTGTGCACATGACGAATATGGGAATTCCCTTTTACGCGTACAGCCTCCTGTGGACGCTTAACGGGGTGCTGATTATCGTCGGCCAGCCATTGGTGAACAAGCTCAGCCCCTATGTTTGTTTATCCAGCCAGATTATGGTCGGTATTCTGATTTTTGCCAGTTCTTTCATCCTCTTGATCTTTGCTCGGAATCTGTGGGCCTTCGTGCTTGATTTTGTTCTCTTGACGATTGGCGAAATGGCCAGTTTCGCGGGGCTGCCGGCTTGGATCGCCCAGTTGACAACGGTGAACGAGGCTGGGCACTATCAGGGACTGCTCAACATCATGATGTCGATTGGGCGGGCAATCGGGCCCCTTTACGGCGGTTTTGTGATTGACCATGGGAACTACCAAGAGCTCTTTATTTCTGTCTTCCTGCTGATGACGGTCACCCTTGGTGGGGTCTTTGCCTATCTGTTACGGCTGCGCCGGCTCAGCGACGACAGCAAATAGTGATACCCAAACGCGACGACTTATGGTAAAATCACTGGTGAACTGAAAAGCACTGGAAGTAGAATAAAAGCAGCCACACTTTGACAGAGAACTAGCAATGCTGAGAACTAGCCGTGGTTGTGAAGCCACCTCTACTGAGCTGAACCGGGGAAAATAGTAGTCGGTTCCGGATGACCCGTTATCGTCGTGAAGTTAGCACAACTTCTGGAGGCATTGGCTGTGAGGCTGGTGCAAATAGAGGTGGGACAGTGAGTAAAATCGCCCTCTAAGGTCTATGGCCTTAGAGGGCTTTATTAATGAAAGGGGAAATTGAACGATGGATTATCAAAAACCAAAGGGAACTGCGGACCTGCTGCCAGGGACTACCGGCTTGTGGGAAAAGGTCGAAGCCAATGCCCGGGAAGTCTTCCGCCAATTTGGCTACCGGGGGATCCGGACGCCGATGTTTGAAGATTACCGTGTCTTCGCGCGGAACGTGGGGGACACCTCCGATATCGTGGAAAAGGAAATGTATGATTTTCACGATAAGGGTGACCGGCACATCGCCCTGCGGCCAGAAGGGACGGCCGGAGTTGTGCGGGCCTACGTGGAAAACAAGCTCTACGGTCCAGAATACCCGAAGCCGTACAAGGTCTATTACATGGGACCAATGTTCCGTTACGAACGGCCGCAGTCCGGTCGGCAACGTGAATTCCACCAGATTGGGGTCGAAGCACTAAACAACGAATCACCACAGATTGACGTTGAAGTCATTGCGATGGCGATGGCGCTCTTCAAGAAGTTTGGGGTGCCAAACGTCAAGCTGGTTATTAACACGCTCGGTGACAAGCAGGTCCGCCAAGACTACCGGGAAGCGCTGATTAACTACCTCAAGCCCCACTATGATGAACTGAGTACGGATTCGCAGGAACGGCTTTACAAGAACCCGCTCCGGGTCCTGGATAGTAAGGACGAGGGTGACCAGAAATTAGTCGCAGACGCGCCGTCGATTCTGGACTACCTGGACGATGAATCACAGACCTACTTTGACCAGGTCCAAAAGCTGCTCAAGGAACTAGGCATTGACTACGAGATTGATACCAACATGGTGCGGGGCTTAGACTACTACAACCACACCATCTTTGAAATTATGTCCGACTCACCAGTCTTCGGTGGCGGCTACACAACGGTTTGTGCCGGTGGTCGCTACAACGGTTTGATTTCCCAGCTTGGCGGCCCCGAAGAAGGGGGAATTGGTTTCGGAATGGGGGTTGAACGCTTAATGCTCCTCCTGCAACAGGAGAACCCAGATTTCGCACCACAGGACCAACTCGACCTCTTTCTGGCGAGCGCTGATGACCAGGGTGACAACCTGGCCTTTGAGGTTCTGAGCAAGGTTCGTCAACAAGGAATTGTTGCCGACAAGGATTACAGTGGCGTGAAGGTCGGCAAGCAGATCAAGGAAGCCTTCCGCCGCAACGCTAAGTACTTTGCCGTTTTTGGTGACCGGGAAGTCAGTGAGGGTCAATTCCAACTGAAGAATGCGGCGACTAAGGATGCGGTCGACGTTAAGGTCGCTGACTTTGTAGCGGATCCTGCTAAGTATTTGAAGTAAGTAAAAGAGGTGTTGACGAACAGGTCATTGGCTGGCCCACTAATCAGCACCTTTTTGTGTTTAAATTCAAGTTAGTCTGCCTGCTTCCAGTCGAGAGCGAGTTCTTGCTCCTGCAATACCTGGGCGAGGTCATCCCGCTTGTCAGGGTCACCTAGGTTGAGTTTGGCACCATTGATTTGGTTAGTGAAACTATCGACGCGGCGGTTGGCATTCCGCAAGTCGTAATACTGATGAACGTCGTAGTCGTAATCGGCCAGGTCGTGAACATCGAACTCAGTCGGGTAGTGGTTGTCAAAGGCTATGAAGTCGAGTGGCAACCGGGGCTTGAGCTGCGGTTGCCGGTCAGGAATTCCGACCTGTAAGCCCAAGAGGGGCATTGTCATTTTCGGCAATTTCAGGACTTTGACCAGGCGGGCCGGATCATTCTTGATTGAGCCGAGGATTACGCCACCCAGTCCCATACTTTCTGCAGCGACTAGGGTGTTTTGCAGGGCGAGGACGGTGTCTTCTACCGCCTGCATAAAGATGTCGGTGGTGTGGAGTCGGCCGTCATCATTGCCCATTTGGTGGCGGATTTGCTGGTTGCGGTAAAGGTCGACGACAAAAATCAGTAGGTCCCCGTTGGCTCCGACGTAGGGCTGACCCGAAATTTCGCGGACAGCTTGCCGCAGCTGGGGGTCGGTTAAGTGGAGAATGCTAAACTGCTGCATGAACATGCTGGTTGAAGTATGACTGGCCGCGGTGTAGAGAGTCTGCAGCTGGTCAGCGGTTAATGGCTGGTCTTTGAACGCCCGAATCGTTCGGTGGTTAAGTTGATTATCAATTGTTTGATTATGGATCATTAATGGTCACCCCTTGTAATTTTAATCGTCGACGGCGTAAGTGCCCATATCATCAGCAATGGCAACCCGGCCGGCGTACTCCTTCCCGGCGTCAGTCGTGAGCCCGACCTTATTGAAAGCAAACGTCACTGTAACGTCTGCCTTAACGGCGGTTCCCATTACTTCGCCGGTATCAGTGTTGATGCCGGATGGCATGTCGACGGCAATTACTACGGCGTCACTGGCGTTGATGGCATCGATGGCGGCCGCGTAATCCCCCTTTACCACCCGGTCGATTCCGATACCAAAAAGGGCGTCGACAACCAGCGTTGCCTGGTCGAGGATTGCGAGGTCGGTAGTTTGCGGAATCTGGTAGTATTGGCAGATATGGTCTTGTACTCGGTGCTCCTCAGAGGCGTGATCCGGGTTGCCAACGTTGAGGATAGTGACCTTGACACCTGCAATGCGGAGGAGGCGGGCGACGTCTAAGCCGTCACCACCATTGTTGCCACTGCCAGCAACCACCACAACGTGGCCGAGGTTGAGCGGGTAGGCGTTTAAAATCTCATCCCGGACTGCCAATGCCGCCCGTTCCATCAAAACAAGGGAGGGAACGCCGATGGTATTAATGGTAAACGAGTCGTAATGACGCATTTGTTCTGCGGTAATCGCTTTTTCTTCCATAAAACTACTTCCAATTAGTAAGTCTTGTCTTAATGGTAACATGAATTTCCCTAGGTTGGTGAGTGACATTCACCCAGGAAGCCGGTACACTTAATGTAAAACGGAGAGGGTGATCTGCTTGAAGTGGCAAAGTGAAGAAAAATATTTTCAACAGATGGCGGGCAAAAAAGTTGCTTGGACCATTTCACAACCAGAGGACGGGCTAGTTCGGGCGGGCTACCCGTTGTACGACCAGCAGTTACTGAATTTTGTACGCAAATTTAAGGCCAGCCCGTTGTATGACCATAAGTACCGGAAAACGCTCCGACACTTTCATATCAAGCCTAAATTGAATGAGCTAACTGTGAGCCAAACCCTGCTGATTAACAACGCGCGGGTGGCCAACGCCCTGCTGTCCCTGATTGTCGATGGGGAGGATATTCAACGGGGAACCTGGGCAACGGCAATGCAGGCTGGCTACTTTTACCAACTGTTAAAGTTAGTGGATACAGATGACGAGGTGGAAGAAAAGGAATGAGTAAGAAAAACCAGTATCCGGTGCAAAAGTTCACGGGAATTCCGGTCGAGGCGGACGCCGGTGGCAAGTACCAGCTTAAAGTCGATCAGCATGGTGCAATTAAGCTCCACACCTGGCGGACTGGGAAACATACTAAGGGTAAGTACCAGGGCCCCGGTCAGGTGATGCTGACGGAAAATAACCTTCCAGTGGTTATCCTGGCGGCAGAACCAATGGCCTTTAAGGATCGCCACAGTGAGACTCCTTTACAGCGCTTCTTAACAGTCAAGGTGACGGATGAAGTCCTTCAGCAGGGGCTGGCGATTCTAGAGAATCAGTGAGAGTGGGAGCGTGACAGGAAGTGGGGCAGAACTAGATTATCTAGTTCGTCGTCCCACCCCCCCACAAGGATGGCTACACTGCACAGCAAGCCTATTTGGGTTGGTCAAATGCTGATTCATCAGCGTTTGAACTGCCAGCCAGCTACTGTGCTGAAGCATTTTTATCTATAAAGTAGTTAAGAGGTTGAGTTAATTCCCAGCCTCATTACGTCCTCGTTGCCGTGCAGCTAGTCTTTTAGAAAGCACAAACGGTCTCCCAGTACTGGAGGCCGTTTATGTTTTAGCTAGGTAGCTGCAGTAGCCTTATCTAAAGGCGCCAACAATGCCGCAAATAATGCCGCCGAGGGCGGGGATGATCCACCAGTAACGGGCAAGAAATTCCCAGCCGTTGTTGATTTCCTGATAACGCCAGTGATTTTCCTGCTGGTTTTGCTGGATATGGGCGTCGATAAGCCGGTCCAGCTTGGACTGGCTGACAGCGGGTTCCTTAGCCAGTACCAGTTCGTCGAGGGAAACGTGTAAAATACTGGCGATTTGGATAATTTTCTCAATATCCGGCAGGGCACTGCCGTTTTCCCACTTAGAAATAGCCTGGCGAGAAACATGGAGCTGGTCGGCTAACTGCTCCTGGGAAAGGCCTGCTGCCTGCCGCAATTTAGTTAGTTGTTGTTGGAACTGATTCATTGTTACTTCCTCGTTTCGTTGAATTCGTACTCTCAATTATAAGGGAAATGAGGGTAGCAACAAGAACCTCCGAATATTTCCCGGGTAATTAATGGTTGCGAACCCGCAACCAGGAGTTAACCCAGGTCTTGTTCCAATTGTTCCTTGAGGATGACGGCCTGGTTATGCTCCTCGTCTTTAGCGCCATACAGGAGGATAATATTTTCTTGAGCATGGCTGCTGACCAGTTCTTTGAGGATGGCGTAGGCGACGTTATCATGGAGTTCGGCGAGGTAGCGTTCTTTGAATTCTGGATACTTAGCTGGGTCATGGCCGAACCACTTGCGAAGTTCATTGCTGGGGCCGACCTCTTTGAGCCAGCAGTCGAGGTGGGCGTTGACCTTGGAGATTCCGCGGGGCCAGAGGCGGTCAACCAGGATTCGGTAGCCGTCCTCATCGATTGGTTTGGTGTAAATTCGTTCAGTTTTAAGCATTGCAGATGAACCACCTTTCGTTTAGTGTTACCTTTAGGATAAGTTTAATAGAGGAGGATTTCAATTATGCTGTCGGCATTTCAACAATTCTTTACGGGGCGGCCGACCATCGAGATTGCCCGGGACCTTTTGGGGAAACTGGTAACCTATGACGGTCCTGATGGCCGGACCGGTGGGTATATCGTCGAATGTGAAGCCTATTTGGGTGAGAACGACTCAGCTTCACACGCCTATAATGGTCGGCGAACCGGTTATTCGGAATCGCTGTATGGTCAACCGGGAAATATTTACCTGTACCAAATTCGGGGGCATTACTGCTTTGACATCGTTGTCCAAGATGCCGAGGAGCCCCAGGGAATTCTCCTGCGGGGCCTTGAGCCGGCAATTAATCCGGACGTAATGGCCCATCACCGGGGAATGTCAGGGGTCAACGTCACGAACGGGCCCGCAAAACTAGTACAGGCACTGGGAATCCACTCGCGGCAGCTTGATGGTCAGCCGATGGAGGGCAACCAACTGACGGTGGATCTAGAAAAGTTTAAAATTCCCCGGGAAATAATTACGGCTCCCCGGGTCGGGGTCAACCTCGCGGGCAAAGACGGCGGAGCTCCCCAGCGTTTCTATGTTGCCGGCAATCCCTATGTGTCGGGAATACGGAAGCGGGACATGGACTTAAAGATGCAAGGGTGGCGAGCTTAGATGGCACTGACTTATCAACAGTTATTAACCGCGGTCCCGTTGGTGCTGCGCGCGGGCAACGTCCCTAATATCGTTGGTGACGCCGGAATCGGGAAGTCGGCACTGGTGGAAGATGTTGCGCGGCAAATGAGTGCCCAGCTCTACACCACGGTGGTTAGCCTGAGCGAAAAGGGTGACCTGGCAATTCCGGTACCGCCCCTGACGAGTGATTCCTTTGTGGAAACTAAAGATTACGGACGCTTGGCAAACGTGCAGTATGGCTATACGGAAACTCTGATTCGAATTATTCAGTTTGCGGAAGAGCATCCCGGCCAGCCGATTATCTGGTTCCTGGATGAATTCAACCGGGGGAGCCAAGCAGTCCAAAGCGAACTGATGAACTTAGTCTTGCAGCGGCGGATCAATTCATTGCAGCTCCCCGCCCAGGTCAAGATGATTATCGCGGAAAACCCGGACAGCACCATGGCTGGCTTTAACGACCGGGAGTACGATGTTGCCATTGGTGACGCGGCGATCAACGACCGAACCGTCCGTCTAGTTATGGCTACTTCGACGACCGAGTGGTTAGAATGGGCACGACACCGGCAACCAGCAATCAATTCTCTGGTGATTAAGTATTTGGATAGTCACCCTGATCGCTTGATGATGGTTGCTAATAGCCATGAGAGCGACCTTGAACCGACGCCCCGGGCTTGGGAGCGGGTCAGCACGAACCTTGATGAATTGCAGAAACTACCACAGGAGACGCAAGAACAATTGGCTGGTGACCTCTTTAGTGGGGACCTGGGAGCAACAGTCGGCGAATCCTTCGCCCAATTTTTCCTGGCTCAGGGTAGCGAATTGACCTTGGAGGCTGTGCAAACAACTGCTGACGGTCAAAGGCAATTTAAAACGGCGGATGAAGCAGTCAAGGTGGAGCTCCTTCGAGAATGGCTCAACCAGCCTGGTGATTATAGTCTGGACACGGACCAAGGTGCCACGGTTTTTCTTAAACTTCTTCGGTCAATCAGTGTTGATGGACAGGTGGCGGTTGCTAAGTCAGTTGGGGAGGCGGGCCTGCCATTATTAACGGCGATGTACCGACGAGCTACTTCTGCACCAGCAGGAGCCGTAGCTAGGCTCTACCAAGAGTTAGCTCGATCAGCCAGTCAAGGGGAGCGCCGCGGATGACCTTCTGGCAGAAAATGTTTAGAAATTCAGCACCAAGCGCGGACCAGCGCTACTCCCAATTGGTAACAGTCCTTCTGCACGATCAGCGGTTGATGGGTGAAATTATTCTGCAATTACCTCACCGATTTAACCACCAATTACGGGCGACGATGGGGTTAGCCTGGGCTGGCAACCAACTGGTCATCAGCGTTAATCCGGACCGCCTGTTGGCACTGCGTCAGGATGATGCGGTTTTGCTGCTGGCTCATTTGGCCTTGCACGTGGTCTGGGAACACCCGGTTCGGTATGCGAATTATTCGGACCAGGAACTAGTAGCCGTGGCAACGGATATTGCGGTTAACCAGTACCTCCCGGGAACGCCCCCGGGGACCGCCAGTCTTGCTCAGCTGCGGCGAGTCCTTCGGCGGCTGGTTCCAGAAAAACTTGATTCGCAGGAATACTTGCAAATTATTAATGGTGCCAGTCAAGAAAAACGGGAAAAGTTGCTTCATGCAGTGGGCGGTACCAATGAAGGAAAAGACGTGAAAACAGCTGCCGAGCAGCCAGTTGAAAGTCATGCCGGGTGGGCTAATGGTGCCCAAATAAATGCGGACCAAGGTGCCCGCTTGGCGGCAGTCAACCAGCTTGTACGCCAAGCCTGGCGGCAAACGCCCCAGCGTGATCGTGGCTTATTGCCAGGAGATGTTCGGAAGCAGATTACACAACCCAATCGTCAGCCAGCTACGGTCCCTATTTGGCAACTGCTCCTCCGTCGTCAGCTGGGTAAAATTGCCCAGGGTCATCAGCCCCGGGCGAACCGCTTTAACCGTCATCAACCGTTACGGATGGATCTTCCAGGACAAGTCAGCCGTTTGGTACCCGCTGTTCATATCTTTGTTGACAATTCGGGGTCTGTTTCCGATGAAGAGCTCGCCGCCGCTTTGCTTGCAATTGAGCAGATGACGGGAACGCTGGGGCTGCCAGCCTGGCTGTATTCATTTGATGCCAAGGTAGGCAAGGGGACGCGTCTTCGGCCCGGACAAGCGCCGCGCCTTACCCGCCAGGGCGGTGGTGGGACGCAATTTCAATGTGTTTTTGATTATCTTCGTGACCACCATGTTCCGACGACCGGAACCATGGTTGTAATCATCACCGATGGCTGGGGTGAGAGCACGCTCCGTTGCCACCACTACCGCAATGTGTTTTGGCTGCTGACAACAAAGCGTGACCAGCTATCGGTACCAGCACCGGCCAGCCACGTTTTGGAACTGAGGAGGGAGCAAAATGACTGAACGAATATTACCACCGGAAACGATACTTGCGGTGCTAACGCACGGAAGAAACTACGTGCGGGCGGCAGCGCTGCTAAATGAAGAATGGGAGCCGGACCAGCAGCCAATTTACCGGGATGTTTTGGAAAGGCAGGATGTGGCCTTGGCACGGCAGTTGCAACGAGGCGGTCTCTTGCCCGGCCGAGTTGACCTGGCGGACTACCGAAGTGTTAATCAGTTGCTGATCGACCACAGTCAGTGGTTCGCGGCGAGTGCCCGCCAGGAGTTGCTTCGGCCCTTCCAAGAGTAGTTAAGTTCCCAGCAAAAGCGCTAAAAATAGTATAATAGTGACAAACTCGCTTTGAGGAGGAATACAACGTGGCAATTAACAAGGAATTAATCAAGGATGACCTTTACGAAGCTGTCAATGGTGCCTGGATCAAGGATGCTAAGATTCCCGATGATAAACCAGCAACGGGAGGTTTTAACGACCTGGTCGATAAAATCGATAAGCAGATGATGGCCGATTTTGAGGACTACGCAGACGGCAAGAAGACGTCAGACGATCCGCACTTTAACGAAATGATTAAGCTATACCGGGTGGCGAAGAAGTTTGACCTGCGGAAAAAGGTCGGCCCTGTGCCGTTACAACGCCTGCTGGCCAGCGTCACAGCTCTTGATTCATACGCTGACTACCAGAAGCAGTGGAAGAACTGGGTGCTGATGGGGCTGCCATCACCGGTATCGTTTGATATTGATGCGGATATGAAGAACGCCACGGTCTATGCACTGTTTGTTTCTTCACCATCGCTGATTCTGCCTGATAAGAGTTACTACGAGCCGGCGAAGAAGGACCAGCATGACCAGTTGATGAAACTTTGGGCTGCAATGGTTAAGGAGCTATTGTCAAAGCTGGACTACACCGAAGAGCAGGCTGCCCAACTGATCAAGGAAGCCCAGGCTTTTGATGCGCTATTGGCGCCGAACGTGAAGAGTGCGGAAGAGGCGGCCGACTACAGTAAGATGTATAATCCACAGACAGTTGCCGAGCTGGCTGCTTCCATGGACCAACTGGATCTGGCAGCCGTCATCAAGCAGCTGGTGAGTGCTACGCCGGACAAGGTCATCGTGATGGAACCAGCCTACTTTAAGGCTCTGGACAGTATTCTCAAGGACCACTTCGACCTCTTTAAGAGTTGGGCACTGATCAATGTTGTCCGCGACAACGCTAGTTATCTGGATGATGAGATGCGGGAAATCAACGGCCGGTACAGTCGGGCATTATCCGGGAGCAAGAAGCCGGTCAGCCAGCAGAAGTTTGCCTACTACCTGGCCCGGGACATCTTTAGCCAGGTGGCGGGGGACTACTATGGTAAGACCTACTTCGGACCGCAAGCTAAGGCGGACGTCCACCACATGGTTGAGCAGATGATTGCCGTCTACAAGCAACGCCTGACCAATAACACCTGGTTGAGCAAGGCGACCCGGGATAAGGCAGTTCTCAAACTAGATAAGCTGGGCATCCAAGTTGGCTACCCAGACAAAATTCCGTCATTGTACGACCACTTAAAGGTCGATGAGCTGGAATCACTGATTGCTAACCTTAACCAATTGAGTATCGTTGCTAGCAAGGAAATGTTTAGCCGTTGGAACAAGCCGGTTGACCGGATGCGCTGGGAAATGAGCGCCGCCACGGTCAACGCTTACTACCACCCGTTTAAGAACATTATTGTTTTCCCAGCTGCTATCCTGCAGGCGCCATTCTATTCGCTGAAACAAACAAGTAGCCAGAATTACGGGGGAATTGGCGCGGTCATCGCCCACGAAATTTCCCACGCTTTCGATAACAATGGGGCCCTCTTTGATGAATACGGGAACTTGAACAATTGGTGGACGCCGGAAGACTCCGCCCACTTTAAGGAACTCGCCCAGAAGATGATCGCCGAATTTGACGGCTTGCCAATTGCGGGCCAGAAGGTCAATGGGAAGCTGACGGTCTCCGAAAACATCGCCGATGGCGGGGGCCTGTCCTGCGCCTTGGAAGCGGCAAAGGAAGAGGACGACTTCAACGCCCAAGAGTTCTTTATCAACTGGGCAACAATTTGGCGGATGAAGGCCACCCAGCAATATGAACAATTATTGCTGTCGATTGACGTTCACGCACCGCAAAAGATGCGGGCCAACGTTCAGGCGCAAAACCAGGCTGACTTCTACACTGCCTTTGGGATTCAGCCGGGTGACCAGATGTACAAGGCGCCGGAAGACCGGGTCAACATTTGGTAGCTATTGGGAGGAAAACTAACCTCCTCGACAGGGGATGCGTCCGGACCTCGGCACCGGCCCTGAGGGCACTTGCCCGTTATCAGAAATTAAAAATCACTGGGGCTCAGAAAATGAGCATCCAGTGATTTTTGTTTGTCTGGAAAGGTTAGCGTGACATTTGGGGTCCAGCTTGGTATCTTGTTAGCAAGAATTATTTCCCGGGAAATCAATTTGAAATACGGAGGCACTGAATGGAATTCGCAGAGAAAATCAAACAATACCGGGCCCACAATGACTGGACCCAGCAGGAAGTCGCAACTAAACTCGGGGTATCCCGGAAGACGATTTCCAGCTGGGAAAATGGGCGCTCGTATCCTGACATTTTTATGTTGGTCCAGCTCAGTGACCTTTACCAGGTTAGTTTAGATGATTTATTACGGGAGGACCACGAGATGATTAATAACTATAAGCAAGAACACGCATCGCTGGCTAAGCAGGACCGGATTTTTACAATTTCGTATTTGTGTAATGTCGTGATCAGTTTATACTTTTTATGGCGGGCACTATTTGGAACCGGAATGATTAACCAGCTGCCACCACTGGGCCGTTTTTTAGCTGGAGCAGTCGTTGGCCTCTTATCTGTAAATGTTTATTTCCTGTTAAGCAAGGCCGATTGGAAGAAGCAGAATCGGGTCACCCAGGTGGGGGCGCTCTTGACTTTTATCGTAGTTACAGCGTTACTGATCAAGCTTGATTTTACTAGCTATTCAGGTTCATCGACGGCATATGGGCTTGGTGCCGGCTTTGGGCGGGGCTTTGTAGTGGCCTTGTCAGCATTGTCAATTGTTGAAGCAATTTGGCTTTATCCGCAATTTAAGCAAAGAAGGAATCGGTAATGAAAACAATTCAGGTAGTTCAAGGCGATATTACGACCGTCGCGGCAGACGCAGTTGTCAACGCTGCTAATACCACGCTGATGGGTGGCGGCGGTGTTGACGGCGCAATTCACCGGGCGGCGGGCCCAGCCCTATACGCAGCCTGTGAAAAGTTTGGCGGTTGCCCGACTGGCAAGGCCCGGATTACCAGTGGCTTTAATTTACCGGCGAAGTATATCATCCACACCCCGGGTCCCGTTTGGCACGGGGGTGATTATGGCGAGGAACAGCTGCTAGCGAATTCTTACCACAACAGTTTGACGCTGGCGGACGAATACGGTTGTCGGACCGTGGCCTTCCCGTCGATTAGTACGGGCGTCTATTCTTTTCCCTTAGACCGGGCCGCTCAAATTGCCGTCCGCACGATTCGGGAATTTTTACGTTCGGCCAGTCACGTGGAAGAGGTGACGATGGTCTGCTTTGACCCGACAACTGCTCGAGCATACCAAGCAGCTGTTAATAACTAAAAAAGAGGCTGGGGATTAACTCAACCTCTTTAATATTTTAAAGTTAGT
>DGYFJ06201__coassemble_706_pt1 | contig 23846 bp, 27 predicted proteins | sample DGYFJ06201__metabat2_low_PE_028 | metagenome-assembled genome bin DGYFJ06201
ACCCCATATGAAGTATTTTTTGATAAACCGTTGCACTTAGTTTGACAATTCGCCACCAGCAAAAAGCGGCTGCAATCGAATAATTACCCCAGGACTTAATCGCCGACTTGATTCCCAAATACTACACTGGTCAGTCGGGCCTGCGGATTTTGCCCAGTATGCTGCTCCTGAATACCCGCAACTTTCCCGGCTACCAGTATGTCGACGGCCAGCACATGGAGGTGGATGTTCAGGCGGAACAGGACTAGCAAGGCCTCGGAACGTATAAGCAGAGCCTGTTTATTGACCCCCACCACCTGATTAAATTTTGGCTTGAGTACCAGGAAACCGGCCTCCAAATCCGCCTCCGGGTTTTTATTCAGCCCAGCGGGGGTGATAGTGAAATCAAAGACTGTTATTATCTGCCGGTGACTGGTGAGCAGGAGATGGAGCTACCGATAAAGGCGGCTTCTGACGTCCGCTTTGGCTGTATCGGCTTAGAAGTCCGCGGGACGGGGAAACTTCGTCTGATCGTATTGCACTCCCGCTGGTCCAGAGCCGGGCAGGGGGATTTCTTGACTGGCGGCGAACGAATTGTCGACCCGGTCAAGCATGAAGATATTGCCTATTACTTTAACCCTGGTGATATGCGCCCGCCGCTGAACGTTTACTTTTCTGGTGCCCGGGGCTTGGAGGGGTTCGAAGCCTACCCCCCTTTCCGTAATACCCACGCGCCATCGTTGCTGTTTACCGACATGCGGCTGGAAATCGGTCAGTTTTACACGGGACCGGTGATTAAAGAGCAGATTAAGAAAGTGATTTGTGCAAAACTAGCGGAACTGGGCTTGACCAACCACGAGCTGATAATGAATGGGATTTCGATGGGGACCTTACCCAGCTATGAAGCTGGGAATGCAGCTGTCGGCGTATGCCATCAACGTTGCCAAGCCGATTGCCAACCTGGGACACGTGGCGGAGCGGGGACGGCTCCAACGTCCCGATGAATTTGCCACGATTTCTGACATTGACGCCCAGATTGCACCTGACCTGGACGAGTAGTCGTTGCGCTAGCTAGACGAAGAATTTTGGCGCCTTGCCAGTCAGGCTGACCTGACGGAGACCCGCCTCCTTATCTCGGTCATGGAAAACAACGACTACGACGACCGGGCACTAGCGAGGCTGCAGAAGAACACGGCGGTCCAAAAGACCAAGCAGTTTACCTACAAGGGCTTTGGCGGTCGGCATAATGATAACCCGGCGTCGATTCAGTGGTTTGCCCAGCGGGTCGCCTACTTGACTGGGAAGGAATTTAAGAGGAGTAATGCCTTTAATGAGTGATAAGTTTATTAACCAAGTTTATTGGGATTCCGGCGACCAAGCCTACTATACCGGTTCGCAAATCAGCTCAAGTCCCAAGCAGCGGATCCACTTTGCCAATCGGCTGATGGAGCCTAGTGCTCGCATCATTAAGTGGGAATCGACGACGTCCTACCAGGCGGCTAAAATGGTACCTGCCCTGCCAATCCTCCAAGCCAACCACCGCTACCGTTTAGTGGTCGGCCTGACGACGGAACCCGAGCAGGCGGTATTGCTCCGCCTGGAATTCTTCAACCTCCAGGGTGAGCGGATTAAGAAGCTGGAATTCTATAATGGCAACCACCAATTTGTCTATCTGGTGGGGGCGTTCTCGTATACGCTTAGTCTAATTAACACCGGGGCGACCGCGTTGGATTTCAGTCGTTTACAGATTGCTGATGAGCAAACGCCGCTAGCCGCGTTTGATGACCTGTGGCTGCAGGAACCGCGTCCGGGTGCTGGGGACGACCAGGCGCTTTTTGTGCTGCTGGTCCAGGATGGCAAGCATAGCCGAACGTCCCGCCCAGACTTGGGTCCCGCCTTCGAGCATGTTTCCTATCAAGTGGTAAACATTGCCTGGCAGTATGACGGTGACCTGGTAGAAGAACTTAGTCCGCTGCTTACGCGACAGACGAAGCACCTCCAACTGGTCAGTACGATGCCGGCAACCGATTAGGCGGTGGCAAAGCTCTGCGCCCTGCAACCCAATGCTAAGGGCTTGGTAACAGACCAATACAGTGATTCCGACCTCGCTCACTACCAGTGGACCGGCAATGCAGACTGGTATTCGCCGGAAATCAGCGAGCTGGATTGGCTGACGATTGGTCGGGCGATTCAGCAACAACGGAAGGAGGGATAAGATGGTCGTCGATCAGATGATCCTGCATAAGGTGAAGCGGACCCTGCACAAGGTCAATAAGTGGCAACCGACAATGCGGGCAATGAGTGATGAAGAACTTCAGGGCCAGACCGCCAAGCTCCGTCAGCAGCTAAAGGCGGGGAAGACCCTCGACCAGATTCTCCCCGAGGCCTTTGCGACCATTCGTGAGGCGGATTACCGGCTGCTGGGGATGTTTCCCTATGATGTTCAGGTGATGGGGGCAATTGTCCTGCACAGTGGCAACATTGCCGAGATGAAGACCGGGGAGGGGAAAACCCTGACGGCAACGATGCCGCTCTACCTGAATGCCCTGGAGGGAAAGAGAGCGATGCTGGTCACGCCCAACGGCTATTTAGCGGAGTGGGACGAAGAACAATTGGAGCCGGTCTATAACTGGCTAGGGTTGACGGCAACAGTTGCCTTTCCCAAAGAAGGCGAAGAAAAGAAGAAAGTGACGCCAGCGGAAAAACGGGACTGGTATAACCACGACATCATCTATACTACCGCTAGCGGCTTGGCCTTTGACTACCTTTTCAATAACCTGGCTTCATATACGGAGAGCCAGTATTTGCGGCCGTATAATTACGTGATTATTGATGAGGTCGACGACGTCCTCTTGGATGAGGCTACTTCGCCATTCGTGGTCTCCAGTGTTCCGATGCTGCAATCAAACCTGTACGGTCTGGCGGAAAACTTTTTCAGTATGCTGGTGCCCAAGATGGACTACCGGCTAAAGCGTGATGATAAGGCCGTCTACCTGACCTATCATGGGGTTCGGAAGGCCGAACGCTTCTTCCGGGTCAAGAACCTCTTTGATGCGTCCAGTCGCGAAATCTACCGGCACATTGCCTTAGCCTTGCGTGCCCATCACTTCATGCGCAACGGTCGGGAATACTTAGTTGAAAACGGGAAGGTCATCCTGCTGGACGAAGCCAATGGGCGGCTCAAGCACGGGGTCAAGGTCAGCACCGGGCTCCACCAGGCGGTCTAGGCCAAAGAACACGTTGAACTGAGCCCTAACCAAAAGGTCGCAGCTTCAATTACCTTCCCGGGGCTCTTTGGCCTGTTTAATAAAATTGCTGGGATGAGCGGGACGGTCAAGGTGAACGAGAATGAGTTCATGAACGTCTACAAGATGCGGGTGGTCCAGGTGCCAACGAATAAGCCGGTCATCAGAAAGGACTGCCCGGACCAGGTCTACATCACGACGACGGAAAAGATGCTGCACGCGATTAACTACGCGCTCCAGCTCCACAAGCAGGGCCGGCCGATTTTGCTGGTGGCCGGGTTGGTAGAAAACTCAGAAATTATTTCGGAAATCCTCCTGAACTACGGGGTGCCGCATAACGTCCTCGACGCCTTCAACGCGGCCCGTGAAGCGGGAATGATCAAGGATGCCGGTCAAGAGGGAGCAGTGACAGTTGCCACGAACATGACCGGTCGGGGGACCGATATTAAGCTGGGCCCAGGCGTTAAAGAAAAGGGCGGCCTGGCAGTAATTGGTACGGAAATGCTCTCCCTGCGGGTTCGCTTGCAGCTGGCAGGCCGGGCTGGTCGCCAGGGTGATCCCGGGTCCAGCCGCTTCTTCATTTCCCTGGAAGATAACTTTATTTCCCAAAATAGTACGAAGCGGTTTAAGCAGTATTACCGCAAACTAGTCCGACGCTACCCAGACCGTGACCAGCCCCTGCACAGTCCCCGTCTGCTGGTTAGCTTGGCGATGCTCAGGAGCCGGGTAGCCGGCAACGAGGAGGCGTTATGAAAGCGGGTCAATAAGAATGAACTTGCCTTACGTCTCCAGCGGGATAACTTCTACCAGGAGCGCCGCCAAATCATGGGGCCGACCACTTTGAACAGACGGTTGGCTACTGGATTAGCGAAGCAATTGATTATTACCTTGCCCAGAAGGAGAAGTGGACGGTCCACGACCTCAGCTTGCTGATTAACGACCACTTTAGCTACGATGTGGTCGAGGTGCCAACAGAAGCGGCAGCCAGCAAGCAGCACCTTGAGGAGCTTAGTCGTCAAATCCTGATCACCAAGTCCGCTGTCCTGATCAACAATGAGCAGTTAAATCACTTTTACCGCTCTTCACTGCTGAACGCGATCGACTCCTGCTGGATGGATGAGATGGAGCTCTTGACTAATCTGCGGGCGGAGGTTCAGCCATGGGCGATGGCGGGCCGGGACCTGAGTTTTGAGTACAAGCAGTGGGCCTTTACCGCCTACCGAAAAATGCTGTTGAAGGCGAAACTGCGGGCGTTGGACAACCTGCTGCTTAGCACCATCAAGGTCAACAAGAAGGGTGAACTTGTGGTATCATTCAATTAATCAGTACGGAGGAAAATCAATGACAGTTTATAACGTTAATTTGGGAATCGGCTGGGCCAGCAGTGGGGTTGAATATGCGCAGACTTACCGGTCCCAATCACTCAACCAACTAGGAATCCCGGCCAAGTTTATCTTCTCGGACCTGATTTTAGGTAATAACATCCAGGACCTGACCAGCAACCTTGACTTTAAGGACGACCAGATAATCTGGCTCTATAACTTCTTCACGGACGTCCGGATCGCACCGTCGACGTACACGCTTAACCAGTTAGAACGGGACCTGCAACTAAAACAGCGGCAGGCTGAGAAAAAGGTCAACGGCAAGGAAGTCCAGTACCTTCTGAATGATGAAGGACTGATCCTGGTTGTCCGCCTGCATGATGAACAGGGACAAACGCTTGACCAGGTGTCCTACGTTACTAACGGGCAAATGGTGATGCGTGACTTTTATTCCCATGTTAAGTACGCGCGGGAATACTACAACGGTCAAAAGGAGAATAACCACGTTACCGTCCGGGAATTTTATAATGAGGACGGGAGCGTTGCCTATGTCCAGCACCTCGATGGCGATAAGGAAACGTTCGAGATGGCCGATGGGACAGTCTACTATTCAAAGAACGACCTTTACCGGGAGATGATTAGACGGCTACACTTCAAAAAGGGTGATGTGGTCATTCTTGACCGGATGAACGAGGATAAGCAGCTAGTCAACGGGCAGATTATTTTTGAAGAACACCAGCCCGCTAAGCTGGTTGTCGTAGTTCACGCCGACCATTACGACAAGCACTACACTAATAACCAAAATGTTCTTTGGAATAACTTTTATGAGTACCAATTTACCCATCCGGAAGACGTTGCCAGCTTTATCGTGGCGACTGACGCCCAAAAGCAGCTCTTTGCAAAACAGGAGCAGCACTTTCAGCACGCCACGCCGCGCGTTGATACCATACCAGTGGGGAACCTTGCGCGACTGGTCAAGCCAAGCAGTGACCGTAAGCCGCATTCGCTGATTACGGCTTCCCGGCTTGCCAAGGAGAAGCACGTTGATTGGCTGGTCAAGGCGACGGTAGCGGCCCGCCAGCAGGTACCGGATATCAGCTTGGACATTTATGGTCAGGGGGGCGAATATGGTCGTCTCCAGCAATTAATTAAGGATAATCACGCGGAAGACTACATCCGCCTGATGGGACAACAGGACTTGGCGGATGTTTACGTAAAGTATGCTGCCTACGCGGCCGCCTCGACGAGCGAAGGTTTTGGCCTGAGTCTTTTGGAAGCGGTGGGCTCGGGTCTGCCGATGATTGGATTTGACGTTCCGTACGGTAACCAGACCTTCATTGATGACGGGCAGAATGGCTATCGTATTCCCCACGAAGAAGACTGGTCCGATGAGCAAAAGGTGGCCCGGCTGCGCGACGCCATGGTGAAACTGTTTACTGAGGCTGACTTGGCAGCGTACAGTCAGCACTCGTATGAATTGGCGGAACCATACCTGACGGATAACGTTGCCCAGCGGTGGGGGAAAGTTTTGGAGGAACTAGCGAATGATTAACCTATTTGATACTTTTGATACGAGTTCACTCGATTTTTTGCGGTCTCAGGTTATCGCTAAGGTTAAAATCCCTTCGGTCGTAATCGAGGATGATGGTTTTCTGCCGGAGGACGTCGATTCACCCTTTAGTTACTATACGGAGAACAAGGGCAACCGGCGGCCGTTATACTTTGACCAGCTGCCGTTGCCAAACCGTTACTGGCGGATTGAGGCTGCCGGGGATCAGGCCCAGGTGATGGACATGGACCGGCAGCGGGCAACAATCTTTTATAGTGCCACCGATAATACGCGCCTGGTTAAGGAAGTTCACTGGCTGGACGAGCAAGGCCGGCTTTCCTGGGTTGACCACTATAATCGGCATGGTCAACGGTTTGCCAAGACCTACTTTAACCAGGACCAGCCGGTGCTGCGGAAGTACTTTACGCCGCAGGGGAAAGAAGTAGTCACTTGGAACCTTCCAGCAGGGGACCTCACTTTGAACGTAGGGGCGGTAACTCACCATTTTCCAAGTATCGAAGACTTTGTGATCTTCTACCTCCGTGACCGCCACTACAAGCTAGACCACATCTTCTATAATACTTTGAACCGGGCCCTGGCTGTTTCCCTGCGTCTCGGCGGGAACGGGAGCGATACCCTCTTTTGGCACGAACCGACTGGTGACGAACTACCAGGCAATATGCAGTTCCTGATGAAGAATGAGACCAGGACCAAGCACGTTGTCTTCCAACGCTTCCCAGACTGGCAAAAATACGGGCCCCAGCTCCAGCAGTCTGCCGGTAACGTTGACTTCCAGTACTTGGGGACGATTTACCTGCACCCGCGGAGCAACAACCTCCGGCCTGAGATTTTGATTTTAACCAATTCGGACCAGATCGAACAGTTGATGCCGTTGGTCCAGGGGATGCCGAACCTCCACTTCCACATTGCCGCGATTACTGAGATGTCTAGTAAGTTAATGGCCTTTGCTGATTATCAAAACGTAGACGTCTACCCAACGGTTACGACTAACCGGGTTCAGAAGCTGATCAAAGAGTGTGATGTGTACATGGATATTAACCATGGGAGTGAAATCCTGGACGCGGTTCGGGGCGCGTTTGAGCAGAATATGCTGATTGTCGGCTTCAAGAACACACTCCACCGGCCGGAATTGCTAGCGCCGAAAAATATCTTCGATCCTGCCGATGTAGATGGGATGAAGCAACGGGTAATGACAGCCTTGATTCAGCCTCGGCTGATGGAACAGCTGATCGACCATCAACGGGAAGTTGCCGGGGACGTCAAGGTTGCGGACTACCAGAAAACAATTGGGGAGTTGACCAATGACTAAGCATGATGAGCAAAAGGAACCGTCGCTGGTTGAACAGCACGCCATGGACCGTTTGCACAAGGTGGAAAAGGAAAAGCGGCGGGTTTACGTCAAAAAGCCTCATCCTCTTCGCTTCCGTCAAATTCTGATGGTAATTATCCTCTTGATTGTATTAGTGAAAATGGTCAGGCCACTAGTGCTAACAGCCTTAGTGCTCGTCAGCCTGCGGCATCAGTCAAAGAACATGTTCTTCCGCAAACTGGTACCAGCAGTCAGCCATCCACTGCGATGGGAATAGTTACTGGCTTGGTTGCTTCTCTTGGTGCCTTTCTTGGAATTGGTAAAAAGAAAAAGCACAACTAAATAAATCAGGCTACGGCAAAAAAGGCCGGGCGGTAAACTCAATCGAGTTGCCGTCCGGCCTTTTGTTGAAAATATAATTAGTATCAATGTAAGTTCGCCCTAGGGTGGTCATTTAACCGTTGCGGGTAATGTTTAACCTATTCTTTCATTACTCATCCAGCCACTGCCTTAAAAAGCGAACCAGCGCCTGGGCGTCATGCTTGTCTAGCAAGTAAGTGTTGTCATGGCTGCTTCCCGCAAAGTCGATGTTAGATAGCAGGAGGGTAAGCTGGTCACTATCAGCTTGCCGATACAGGCTCAATTCGTTCGGACAACCGTCATCAGCATCCTCACCGGCATAACGGGAGTTGAACCAGTCCTGGTCAAATCTAATCTGGTGTTTTGTCATTTTCTCACCTCAAATTCATCCTTATTGTAGCCAAGTTGCCGTGCCTTGGCAATTAGTCCCCGTTTCCACTGGGCGACGGCACTGGGACTAACGGCAAAACGAGTTGCGATTTCCCGGTCGGTGAGGTGGAAATGCAATTTACCGATTAAGTAGCGTTGCTGGTTAGGGGTGCACTTGGTCAGCAAATGCTGGAGACAAATCCTGTCTAAGCACGTCGTTAATCCTACCCCGGTACTGGGGAGCGGTTCCGTTGGCTCGTTATCCTGGTCGTCAAGGGAGTATTCGGTTAAGGCTAGGCCCCGTTGTTGGTGCCGCAGTTCGTCTAACAGCCGCCAGTAGACTTTCTGATAGGCGTAGGCGGGGAATCGGCTGTTGGTCCGTGGGTCGCCAGGGAAGTCAGCAAAGGCGGTCGCATAGGCTAGACAGCCGTCTTGAAAGAGGTCGGCGAACTGATCCTGCCAGGGAGTAATATGGAGCCGTTTAAGGACCCCATAAATAATTCCGGTTCGCTTATCGTCCATTAGGAAATACAGACCGTTCGTAATTTTTTCGTTTTTCATACTGAGAATCATCCTTGTGATAAATTCTCAAGAGCTCCTGAGTACCGTTGATTATAGGCATCTACTAGCAGCTAAGCGAACGATAAAAAGGGGATTAGCAGGGTAAAAAAAGTGTTGTCGCTGGGTAAACGTGCTTGGTATCTTATTGTTTGTGAAAACGCTTTCTTGTTTTGGGGGGGAGAAATGCTAATTTTTAAAATTTGAGGAGGAGTCTTTGTGACTTTTATGAAGACGTTTGACTTTAGCGATCTGTCGACCATTGAGATTAACGCGGAAATGGAAGGCTTTCAGCCGCGCTTTGATAATACACTAGCCCTGACCGCTTACCGGCAGCAAACCTTGATCCTAACTCGGGAGGGGCAGGCGGTTATTCTGAATTGCCGGCTGCAGGAGTGTCTCAGCCGTTTTCGCAAGGAGAATGGCATCTGTCGGCGAAATATCCGCTTATTATTCCTTGGCCCGCTGTCAGACCCAGGCAATTATTTCGGGGCATTACCGGCTGGTTCCTACTCATGGCGCCAGCAACCGTCAAGTCGTCTATTACATGGCCCACCACCTAGATACTTATAGCTATTCACAGAAGCTCAACCGCCTGCTAATCATCCTCAAGGGACAGGGCGGTTTGTACCAGCTTCGGGTTGACGCGAGTTTTAGCAGTTTTGGTCGGATCCTGGCCGCGGCTGACCAGGTAGCCAACCTCCAATTAGCGAATATCGAAGGGACCATGTGGCGGATGGGGGTCTACCAGGACAGCAGCGGTTTGCGGCCTGCTTCCGGTACGTACTTGAGTCACCAGCAGGGACTAGCTATTCACCAGCGGATTCTCGCAAATTACGTGATGGCAGTTACTAACGAGGTGTTCTTGGCGACCTTTGGTGAGCTGCCAGATGCTGATTTTCAGCGGCGACTTAATAGTGTTATTGGTTATGCTGGCCTGCCCCTTAAAAAATATGAAAAATTCGTCAAATAATGTTCAACTGATTAGCGGACAAGTTATAATAGAAGGTGCCAAGGGTTTAGCTTATGCCAATGAAATTTTACAAGACAAATAGGCACCAGTTCTGCTTTTTTGGCTAGGCTTCCGGACCTTTACAAAGCAGTAATTACTGGAATTGATTCCAGCCTTGTCAGAAGAAGAGTTATCAGCAAAGTTGTGTCAATTACAAAACCTTCGTGTTGCTAACCCAATCCGGGATACGGAAAATAAGTATTCGCTGACTGAGGATGGAGAACAACTGCGGCGCCTGATGATGTCAGTCAGTGTCTGGGGAGCCCAGCAGCAGGATGATACCGCCGACCGCCAGTCGGTACTGGTAGTTGAACCGGAAAGTACGGTAAAATTAAAGGACTTGGTCAAGTATAACCAAATCCTCTCAAAGTACATTAAGTAAGCCTGGACACGAAAGGGGGTGTGCTGGATGAACCGGACATTTATGAATGGCTACTATCAGGGTGTCGTTGAAGTCGCACCAGCTGCCCTGTCTGCTGCTCATGTGGAGGAATTAGCGGTGACCATGACGATTCAGCACCTCCGTCACGCTGGGGTGCCGATCAGCACGATTCACGACTTCTTAACTAGTGACATTGGAGTGGCTCCGCGGCTTGTCAATCGTTTTATTAACTTGTCTGCGGCCGAATTGGAAGCTGCTCAAGCCAGGATCCTCGCTATTGCTTTTTAGCGAAGGAGATTGCCTTTCTGCCTGCAACGGCAGAGAGGCTTTTTTCTCTGGCGCGGGTGGCCCAGTGAAGCGCTAGGAAATGTTCTGAGACTTTTTTGCGGGCAAAGACGAACGTCTAAATGCCTGTTCCTTATTTGTCAGCCGATTTAGTTAAATTTTGTTTTCAGCTCTTGCTATGCTTCGGCTTTTACTGGCAGAAAAAGCATGCTAAAATACATAAGGGAGCTATGACACCCTGGTCACAGTTCCCCTAGTAGAAGTATGTTGGCGAAGGTGATTGCAAAATCGCCTTCGCCTTCATTATAACAAAATTTTAAATAAAGTATCAAAAGTACTAATAATTATTAAATTACTGCACTTTAATTATAAAAAAGAAGGTAATAGAATGCGAACAAAACTCTCTCTGCTCCTCGCCCTTGTCGGCCTGCTGATTGTTGGGACGGCATTTGTGACCAACACCCCGCAGCGGATGATGATGGTTGTCCTGGGCTTGATCATTGCCTGTGGTGGTTGCCTGGTCTTGCTGGCTACCGACCACTTTGTCAACCAGCACCGCAGCTTCATCACTGTGGTTACCGGTCTTTTTATCCTCCTCGTTATCGGTTACGTCATTAAGGTGCTTTAAATACTAAGTTTAAAGTATTCTTGAAGATACTTTGCCAACCCGTCGTGGTCGTTATCGACCGGAGTGACGTCGTCGGCAATCGCCTTGATGTCTGGAATCGCGTTTTGCATTGCGACCCCGCGGCCGGCAGCATCCAGCATTTCCAGGTCGTTATGTTCATCGCCAAACGCAATGATGTGGGACCGGCTAATCTGGTACTGCTTGGCAACGTAGTACATTCCTGATTCCTTGTGCGTGCCGCGGTGGATTAGTTCCAGAATATTGTAAGGACCGCCCCAGACCCGTGCTTCTACGAAGGTGCCATACTTCTCGTTGACCGCCTTAATGACTTTTTCAGCCTGCCCCGGTTGGTACTCGATAATCAGTGAGATCGGTCGGCGAGTAAGGTTCTCGGCCGTCAGCAGCTGGTCATCCCGGAGGTGGTCCGGTAAGAATTCGGGCAGGTCCTTAGTGGGGTGGTTTGCCCAGACCCGGTACTTGTCTTCAACGGTGATTGTTTTGATGCCGAGTTGTTCGCGGTTGGCAAGCAGGTCCAGCGCCAGTTCCCGGGTCAGTGCCACTTCGTATTCACCATCCCAAGCCTCGTGGGGGATGTGCGTCAGGGCACCATTGAAATTGACCATCGGTGTCTTGATTCCAATTTGGTCATAGATATGCCGGGCAATCCGGTAGGGCCGACCGGTAATGATACTGACGATATGGCCTTCATCCGCCAGGGTTCGCAGGGTGCGGATAGTTTCCTGGGTGAGGGCGGACTGGTTATTTAACGTGGTCCCGTCGAGATCGAGGGCGATTAAGTGCTGATCCACGTTCGTCACTCCTTTATAAAAAATACTTATCAAGTAATTATACGGGAATCGCTGCTAAATGTGAACTGTTTCGTGGCAGCCAGAAATTACTGTATAATAGTGGGGAAGAGAAATGAGGGATAATTGATGAAACTACCAGATGCGTTTATTAAAAAATACCAGCGCCTGCTTGACGACGAGGCACCAGCCTTCTTGGCATCCTTTGACCAGCCAGTGACCGGCGGTTTTCGGGTTAACCCGGCCAAGGCGGCCCCGACCGCGACCCTTGATAGGGCGACGGGAAAGGTGGAGTATGTCCCGACCGGCTACCGGGGACCTGTGGATGGTAAGTCGCTCGACCACGTCGCCGGGGCAATTTACAGCCAGGAACCTTCCGCCATGTATGTCGGCGAAGTGGTTGCCCCCCAACCGGGCGAGCGGGTTCTCGACCTCTGTGCGGCCCCTGGTGGCAAGACGACCCACCTGGTCGCTAAGATGAAGGACCAGGGCTTGCTGGTTGCTAACGAAATTTTCCGCAAACGAGCCCTGGTCCTGGCGGAAAACTTGGAACGGTGGGGAACCGCCCAGACGGTAGTTACTAACGAGAGCCCGGCCGATTTGGAAAAACAGTTTCCCCAGTTTTTCGACCGGATTCTGGTGGATGCCCCTTGTTCTGGTGAAGGGATGTTTCGGAAGGAGCCGGCGGGAATGGAATATTGGACGCCGGACTACCCGGCCGAATGTGCTAACCGACAGCGGAAGATTCTCGCTTCGGCACTAAAAATGTTAAAGCCGGGGGGGATACTGGTTTATTCGACCTGCACCTTTGCACCGGAAGAGGACGAGCAGAACGTTGCCTGGCTGTTGTCCACTTACCCGGGGTTAACGATGGTTCCAATCAAAAAATACCCGAGAATGGATGATGGCCGGCCGGAGTGGGCTGATGGCAATCCTGAATTAGTCAAGGCAGTGCGGCTCTTCCCCCACCACATTGCAGGGGAAGGGCACTTTATCGCCAAGTTCCAACTGGCGGCTGCTGGTTCAGCGCCGGCGGTTGGCGGACAAACGAAGAAGAAAAAGAAACACCATAAGGGTCGTCAACAGGGCGGGGTGACTAAGGAGCAGCGGCAACTCTTTAGTGACTTCTGCCAGTGGTTCATGCCGGATTACCAGCCACATCAACTGTTGACTTATGGCGACCAGCTTTATGACCTGCCGGCCGAAATGTCGTCTGTGGAGGGACTAACCGCCTTACGTCCAGGACTTCACCTGGGAACGTTAAAAAAACGGCGCTTTGAGCCGGCCCTAGCGCTGGCCTTGGTGATTGACCCCGCGGCAACTACCCGCCGGATTGACCTTAGCACTGAACAGTGGCGTTCCTATGTCCACGGGGATGTCCTGTCCGGGCCGGCTGAGCTTTCCAACGGCTGGTACCTGTTGACCTGTCAGGGCTTTAACGTCGGCTTCGGTAAGTTAGTTAACGGAACGGTAAAAAACTTTTATCCCAAAGGATTACGCTTTTAGAAAGGACAACTAATAATGAAAGAAAAGAATGCATTTCATATCAACGGCTACTTGGCCTTTCTCCTCACGATTATAGTCGCGTTGGTTGCTGCCTGGCTGGTTTACCGGGGATTGACCGCTGACCAGGTGGGTCTCACGGTGATCGGTGTCATTTTGTTGGTGCTGGTAGCAGTAGCTGCTACGTCGCTGACCATTATCCAGCCAAACGAGGCCAAGGCCCTGACTTTCTTCGGCAATTATATTGGAACAATCCGGGATGCCGGTCTCTTTTTAACGGTGCCCTTTACCGAGAAGGAGCGGGTATCGTTGCGGGTTGGCAACTTCAATAGTCAGATTCTCAAGGTTAATGACTCGCAGGGGAATCCAGTCGAGATTGCTGCTGTAATCGTTTACCGGGTAGTTGACACAGCCAAAGCAGTCTTTGCTGTCGATGATTACGAGCAGTTCGTCCAGATTCAGAGCGAGTCGGCTGTCCGTCACGTGGCAAGTGAGTACCCATATGATACCTTTGAGGATGAGGACGCCCAGACCTTGCGGAGCAACCCGACAGAGGTGTCAGACCGCTTGACCGCGGAGCTCCAGGAACGGCTCAACGTTGCCGGGGTTGAAATTATTGAAACCCGGCTGACTCATCTGGCCTACGCAACCGAAATCGCCAGTGCAATGTTGCAGAAGCAGCAGTCGGCCGCTATTCTATCTGCCCGTAAGATTATTGTTGAGGGGGCAGTCTCAATTACGGAGGACGCCATTGACCGCCTTGCTCGGGAAACCGAGTTGGATTTGACCGACGCTCAGCGCCTCCAGATTATTAACAACATCATGGTCGCAATTGTCAGCGAGCGGGGCACCCAGCCGGTAATTAACACTGGAACGAATAATTAATTATTGCAGTTGTAAAAACCGCCGAATCATTACTGGTGATTCGGTGGCTTTTTACTTTTAATCTTAAATTATAACAGTTGGCGTTGCTGGACGTAGCTTGCTAGCTCTGGGGCTAGAACCGTATCGGCCATTACCGAGAGGTCGGTGAACTGTTCGACTCCTTGCAGGGCTAGCAAGCGGGGAATCACGGTCAGCCAATCCGCAACTTCCTGGTCGAGCGCTGCTGGTCCGGCTGACTGGAGGAGGTTTAAGAAGTAACCGGCAACTCCACAGGAACTGGCCCCCAACGCGGCCGCCTTAATAAGGTCTACGGGTGAGCTGATTCCCCCAGAGGCGATAACCGGCAGGCGGGTCTTAGCCGCCTGGGCTTCCAAGAGGGCTTCGGGCGTTGTTTGCCCCCACTGGGCAAGCGTAGTAAAGTCCTGTTTGTGGTTGCGGCGGTTTTCAATCAGGGCGAAGTTGGTACCGCCCCGTCCGCTGACATTAATGGCCTCAATGCCGGTCTGCGCCAGCTTAGCAACGTCGACTTTGTTCATCCCAAACCCAACCTCCTTGACAATCACCGGGACGTCAAGGGCGGTAGCTAACTCACGAATATTGTCGAGCCAGAAGAACTGGCGATCCCCCTCCGGCATTACCAACTCCTGGGCGGCGTTGAGGTGCAGCTCCAGCGCGTCGGCCCCCAATAAGTCAATGGCTGCCCGGGCATCCGTCAGACTGGCCCCGCTGCTGAGGTTTGCAATGACGATTCCGTCCGGATTTTCATCCCGGATCACGGTGAATGATTCCCGTGATCCGGGATCCTTCAAGGCAATGCTGACCGACCCAGTTGCCATTGCCAGCTGGTACTTGGCAGCAATTTGCGCGAGCTGGCGGTTGATAGTCAGCGCGGCCTGGCTGCCACCCGTCATTGCCTCAAAGTAGAAGGGAGCGTTAAGCTGGATTTGCTTGGTCAGTGGACTTGTAATATCAACGTCCGCCACCGCCGTTTCGGGCAGGGCCGTGTGAATCAGCCGAACCTGATCAAAGGGGTGGCTGGCGTGTGCCTGGTCATAATACTTCCGGGCGAGGGAAAGGTGTTCGTTTTTCCGTTGTGCTTGACGCGATTCCATAAACTTACTCCTTAAAATAATGGGGCGTTAGTGCGTTATTGGACCCGGTGGGTTAATGCAACGGCAGGTGCTGCTGTACCCGCCGCTTGATGTCAGAGATAAAGTGGACATTAAGCGGGAGCTGTTCAATGTGGTTCTGCGCCCAGGACTTTAGTACGGCATTGAAGTCGGCGTTCTGGTCGATAGCGACGATTCCGCAGTCGCCACCCCCAGCCCCCGAGGCCTTGGCTGCCCCGCCAAACTGTTCCGCAATCTGACACAGACGGTTTAAGACGGGGGTTTCAATGTCAACACCGGAGTTAGCTCCAAGCTGCTTGAGGAGGTCGCGGTTATAGCGAATTTCCCGCTTGATTCGTTCAAGATCCTGCTGATGGAAGCCATCGACCATCCGCTGGATGCAGGACTTGCTTTCCTCGAGGAAACGGTGGTAGTCGTCCTGCCGCCGGGCCTTGAAGAGGGAAATCTTGTCGACCAGCTGAGAGGTAGACGCCGGTTTGCCTGTCCAGCCGATTAGGAGCTGGAGGTTCTCCGGGGCGTGCAGGGATTCTATCTGCAAGTCGGGCCAGGGAAGGTCGACCAGGGACTTGATGTCCAGGTATTGACGCTGCTGAGCGAGCCACTGCCGGTCAAAGGAGTGGTAGGAAATCCAGCCCCCGTACACGGATGCTGCCACATCACCCAGCGAGCCGTTACCCTGAACCTCGAAGTGGGCGATGGCCGCCAGCTTGAAGATTTCATCCTTTGTTACGGGAAGGTTATAAAAACGGCAGAGGGCCTTCACAGTGGCAACGGTGACCGCCGCGGAAGAACCTAAGCCGTACTTGCGGCCGTTCTGGCTATCGAGCTGACTGTCAATCTGCAAGTCATAGATCCGCAGTTCCCGCTCGAACTGCCGGGCGTATTCCTCAGTTACCCTAATGGCAGAGAGAATGTAGGAAAAAGGGTTATCCCTCTTATCCACTACCATCTGGTCACCCATCCGCCGCCAAATCAGTTGGTTGTTGTGGTACTGCCGGCTAAAAATCTGGCCCATTTCCCGTGCCGACTCCTTGATTGTGCAGGTGACAAACTGGTCAAGGGCGACCAACACGGCGGGATAACCATTTTCAACCACGGCGTATTCGCCAGCAATATATAATTTTCCTGGTGCTTTTTCAGTAATCAATTGCGTAAGTTCCCTTCTCATCCAAATTAATCATTCCAAATCTCAATTCCCGGGCCTGGTTTAGCGACCACCAGCCGGTCAGTACCGAACTGGGCTGCCAGGGTTGAGTAGACTACTTTCCGGTTGGCTTGGTCATAAATGACCTTCACGTTCGGCCCGGCGTCCATTGTAAAGTAGCAGTTGACGCCATTTTCCCGCAGCTCCCTGACGATGGTCATTGCCGTTATGGTATCACTGTCAAAGTAGGTGAAGCCGGGATTGGCGGAGAGTGTCAGAGCGTGCATTCGCAGGGCGTTTTCCTCGGCGATGGCCCCAATCTGGTCAATATCCTGGGCCGTGATGGCCTTTTTAACCGCCACCATGTCTTGAGAGACCACTTCCGGCCAGACCCGGTAGTAGGGGGAGGTCGAAACACTCTGCTGCATGCCGAACCGGCTCGAAATCTTCTTCTTATGGGTATCGACCAGGATGGCAATCATTTCGATGCCAAAATCGACTTGCTCCATAATCGGCAGCGCGTAGGAAGTCTGGTCATCGTGACCGGCCTGCCATTCGACTAAGCCGCCATAAATTGACCGGGTTGCCGAACCGGACCCCCGGCGGGCCAGTCGGGAAAGTTCGCGCCGACTCAGTTGCAAACCAGCCGCCCGGCTCGCGGCACCTGCCAGGGCCGCAAACGCGGAGGCAGAAGAAGCTAGTCCTGCTGCCGTGGGCACGTGGTTTTGCGAATCTACCCGTGCCCGGGCGCTTAGGCCGCTGCGCTGGCGCACAATGTCCAACAGGTGGGTCACTTTCGCGGCCGCTGGTCCGGCGAGCTGATGGCCGTTAATCGTTACTAGGTCGGCGGTCAGGTTTTGGGCGAAGCTGACCCGAGTAGTGGTGTAGAATTCATCAAGCGTTAAGGACAAGCTGTCCGTTTGCGGAATAATCAGCTCCTGGTCCTTTTTACCCCAATACTTGACTAGGGCGATGTTGGTGTGGGCTTTCGCGGTCGCCATTAAATCGTCCCTCCTTGGTCGAGTGGTTGAATCCAGGTCTGCGCTGCGCCATTCTTCTTGAGAATGCTGGCGAGTTTGCGGGCACCGAGGGCAGTTTCCATGATGGCAAACATGCAGCCGCCGCGACCGCCGCCGGTTAATTTGGCCCCCCGGGCGCCATTTGCACGGGCAACAGCGATCAGGTGATCCAGCTGGTCGTTACTGACACCGAGAGCTACCAGATCAGACTGGGCAGCATCGAGTGCCATCCCGAGTTTGCCGACTTTATTGTGTTCTAGGAAACCACGGACATCCTTTACTAGTGCGCCCAGGTGGTTAATATGCTGGTTAGCGCTTGCCGGATTTTTTCGGATGAGGGCTTGCACGTCGGTAATGGCCTCCTTAGTAACCCCCTTGATTCCGGTGTCGGCAATCACCATCGTGGCCGTGAGTTTCAGTTTGAGTGGCTGCCCGGCCTGCCCCTTGACATAGTAGAGCGGGTTAGCGGATGAGCTAGTGGCCGCGTCCAGGCCAGAGGGGCTCCGGTGGGTGACCTCCTCTTCGATATCGGCGAGCTGGAGCAGGGTCGTCCGGTCTAAGGACTTTTCGTAGTAATCAAAAAAAGCGCGTACAATCGCGATTGCGGTTGCGGCAGATGATCCCATTCCGCGTTCTGCGGGCAGTTCACTAGCGATTGTCAGGCGCCAGCCGTCTTTTTCGCCAGCAAAGCGCTGGGTGAGAGCCCCAATCAACTTTTGGATGCCGCGCATCGTTGGAGGCAGTTGACTGAGTGGACCGTTATAGTAACGACTGGCAATGACCTGCTCGCTAGTCGGCATGTGCTCGATGGTCGCCGTGAGTTTAACGTTGGGAAGCGGAAGCGCGATTGCGGGCTGTCCGTAGACAACGCTGTGCTCCCCCATTAAAATAATTTTGGCATGGCTCGTTCCAATCCCCTGTTGTTTCACCATCGTAACCTACTTTCTCAGATAAAATTCCATTTTCCATCATAACTTAAAATGGTCCAAAGTCAAAGGGGCGGACTTGACTCGTAACCAAATCTAAAGAAATCGGCGACTTAATCCCCCGCGTTCGGGGAAGAATGGTGTATCATATTATTAGGAACAAAATAGGAGAAATCCGGTGATATTTTGCAAAAGAAGAATAAACGGCGGACACCTAAACGTGACCGGACCGCGCCAATCTATTCGGTCGTTGATCTGGAAACGACTGGTACCAGTGTCAATCACGGTGACCGTATTATCCAAATTGGCTGCGTTCTTGTCCAGGACGGCCAGATCATCAACCACTTTGAGACAAAGGTTAACCCGCGGGAGAAGATTCCCCGGGCGGTCGTGCAACTGACCGGTATCCAGGACCGGGACGTTCGCAAGGCCCCGCTCTTTGAAGATGTGGCGGGGACAATTTACAGCCTTTTGACGGGCACAACCTTCGTCGCCCATAATGTTAACTTTGATTTTCCATTTTTAAACGCGGAACTGGAACGGGCGGGCTACCCGCCGTTGCCAATCAAGGCCATTGACACGGTGACGCTCAGCCAAATCTTGCTGCCAACAGCGAAGAGCTTCCGCCTGCGGGACCTGACGAGCAGCCTGCAAATCGAGCATGACCATCCGCATAGTGCGGTCTCTGACGCCGAGGCAACCGCTAGCTTGCTGGTTGATCTCTTGAAACGGGTGAATGACCTGCCGACGGTAACCCTTGACCAGCTGGTTCAGATGAAGTTGGACCTGCCCCAGCAGACAGCCGAAGTGTTCACGGCAGAGCTCGACCGGCGCCGTACCCACCCGCAGCCACTCAGTGAGGACCTGTTCGTCAGTCATGGCCTGGTCTTGCATAAGCAGCGGCCGGTAGCAGTGGAAAAAGCTACCGCCAAGGTTCGTTACCCGGCCACCCGGCGCGCAAAGGAGAAGCTCTTTAAAGACCAGCTCGCTTTTCGTCCGGTCCAGGCTAAGATGATGAATAGTATCTACAATAACTACATGCATGACGAACCCAAAAACATGGTTGTGGAAGCCGGAACGGGGAGTGGGAAGACCCTCGGCTACTTGCTGCCGTTGGCCTACGCTGCTTTCCCTGACAAGCGGATCGTCGTCAGCACCGCCACGAACCTGCTCCAGGAACAGGTCGATAGTCAGGCCGTTCGACAGCTTAACCAGGTGTTGCCGTTTGCCGTCAATAGCGTGGTGGTTAAGGGCAACCAGCATTATATTGACCTTGAAAAGTTTGTGCACTCCCTGAGTATTATTGAAGATTCCAAGCTGGTTCAGCTGATTAAGGCCAAAATCCTCGTCTGGCTGTTGCAGACGACGACAGGGGACCTTGATGAACTGAACCTGACGACTACGAGGTCGCCATACTTTACCGAGATTCGCCACCGGGGTGTGCGGACGCTCAACCCGAAGAGTGAGTTTTACAGGGACGACTTCCTGGTTCGGCGGAACCAACGACTCGATCAAGCCGACGTGATTATTACTAATCACTCCTACTTGGTAGCCCATGCTGAATCACTAGGGGATGGCACCCGGCGGCCGTACCTGGTAGTTGACGAGGCCCAGCACCTCAGCCTTAACATTTTACGCCAATCGCGGCGGCAATTTAACTTTCAGCTGATCCGGGCGGCCGTTCATATTTTGGACGGCCTAGTAAGTAACGGTAGTGAGCGCAACCTGGTCAATATTTTCACCGATCATCCCCTGGGGAGCTACAACGTCGAATTGCTCCGGGAGGACCTGCACCACGTCAGCGAGGCCGTTAACCAGTTTCAACAGGCACTTTACCGCCAGTTTATGCAGCAGTCGACCACGAGTACGGACAATGAGCTGATTGAGCAGCCGTTGGCAAACGAACAGCTGGAACAACTGCTCGATATCGGCGGCCCGGTCATGATGGAGCTGGAACAAGCTCTGGGGAGCGTGCAACTGCATTTCTCCGCCTTGCGCCACATTTTTAGCCAGCAGGCGGGACGGTGGTTGCCAAGTGACCGTTACCTGATGAGCCAGTTTCAGAGCCAGCTAACGACGCTCGTGGATGCTGACACGACCCTGAACAGTTTTAACGAAACCCTCCGTCACCGGGGGGAGGAAGCAGCCTTTTGGTTAACGATCCGTCAGTCGGCCGAGCACAGCACGATGGTTCTCCGTGGGGGTCTCTTGTCAGTCAACCACTTCTTGACTGAGCAGGTCTACCCGTACTTTGCCCAGCCGCTGTTCGTCGGCGCGACCCTCTTTAGTTCGAGCCGGTCGCAGTATTTATACCAGCAGTTAGACCTAGACCGGCGAGAAACGTCGACCAAGCGTTTTGCATCACCATTCGACTATGAGCATCATTCTAAGGTTCTGATTGCTAAGGACGCTCCGCTGCCCGGCAACCAGAAGAATGCGGACTATGTTCACTACCTGGCCCAGACGATTTATGACCTAACCAAAGACAGCAACTGCCAGACGATGGTCCTCTTCAACTCCCTGTTGATGGTTGACCAGGTCTATTCACAGTTGCGCGAGACCGACCTGTTTAACCAGCGTGATATTTTGGCCCAGGGAATCACCGGCAGCCGAGAAAAAATCTTGAAGCAGTTTTCAACTGGAGAAAACGCGCTGCTGCTTGGGGCCGCTAGTTTCTGGGAGGGTGTTGACTTGCCGGATACGGCCCTGGAACTCCTGATCATTACCCGGTTGCCGTTTGATTCTCCCGACGAAATTATGAACCGGGCTTACAATAGCCTGCTTAAACGACAGGGAAAGAATCCTTTCTACCAGTCTGAGCTGCCGAAAGCAACGATGCGGCTCCGGCAGGGGATTGGCCGCCTCATCCGGACCGAGACTGACACCGGGGTCGCGGTAATCTTGGATCCGCGGCTCCTGACCCGTCGGTACGGTCAGACGATCATGAAAAACTTGGAGCGGGACTACCCGCTTACTATTCTGCCGACCGACCAGCTGGTGCGGACTGCTAATAATTTTCTTAAAAAGCACCATTAGTTAGCGCTAGTTGCTAATTTTTTGATATAATCTAAAAGATTGACATCAGAAGCTGAGGAAGGGATAGCAAGAATGCAAAGTCGACGTGAAGTTCAACAAGCGCAAAGCCGCGGTTCGTTTCGGAAACGGGTCCGCAATGTTTTACTGGTAATTCTGGTAATCTTGCTGGTAGGCTGGGTAACTTACGCAGTCAGCAACCAACCACGAGCGGCCGCTCGCCGGCAGGCCATCCAGCTGGCCGAAAAATACGGTCATCTCCAGGATCCGCAAAAGTTTTACATCTATAACCGGGAGAGTACCTTCTACACGGTAGCCGGCAAGAATCAGCAGGGACAGCCCATCCTGGTGATTGTTCCGCAAAAAGGCGGCAACATCCGGGTGCTCAAGCAGGCGGACGGTTTATCTGCCCAACAGGTTCGGACAATGACCAGGCAACGCCGGCATCCCGCTGAAATCCTCAAGGTGGCGCCAGGCGTGTTTAACGATAAGGCTGTCTGGGAAGTCACTTACCGTAACGGGAAGGGCCGCCTGTGCTATGACCTGATCAATTTTAAGACCGGGAAGTATGTTCAAGAGATTAATAACCTATAAGACCACAAAGAGGTTGGGAGAAAGCCATGTTTTCTCCCAACCTCTTATCTAGGAGGGGTGTTAAATGGCAGAAAATATCTTGCAGCGGTACCTGGCGGCAGGGGAAACCCTAATCAGCAACCTGCTGCTCCACCATTACAAGGAATTAGGGCTGACGACCTCGCAGCTAGTGCTCTACCTGCAATTAAAGTCGTACCAAGACCAGGGGGTGGCTAATCCCGATATCCGCCAGGTAGCGAAAAACCTGGGGACGTCCGAAGTGCAGGTGTTTGACCAGCTTCACCAGATGATGGTCAACGGTCTTGCGGAGCAGAAAATGCAACGTCAGGCGGACGGCAAGGAGGAGGCGGTGTATGACTTTACGCCGCTGATCAACCGCCTGGTTCTTTATGATGAGCAACAGGTTGACCAGCAAAAAGACGATACGGGAGCCAATGAGCGAATGAAGACTTTTAACCAGTTGGAAGCTGAGTTCAACCGGCCCCTGTCGTCAATGGAGATGCAGATCGTCAATGACTGGCTGGACAAGGATAGTTATAGCCCGGTAATGATCAAGCTGGCCCTACGCCAGGCGGTCCTGAACAGTGCGCTTAACCTGAAGTATATGGAGCGTATCCTGGAAAGCTGGGCTCATCAGGGCTTGCGCAGTCAGCATGATATTGAGGAACATGAACGCCAGTTTGAGAAACAGCGGGGGCAGTCAGCAGCTGCTAGTGGTAAGGGCAAACAACCACGCGGCCCCAAGATTCCAATTTACAAACTAGGTGAGTAGAAGTAGAGAAGGGATGGATGAAAATGGATAATGGTAATTTGTCACGGCAGGTAATGAAAGGGATTGGCTGGGCGGCCCTCGCTTCCGTCATGTGGGGAATTTCCGGAACGGTGCTCCAGCTGATCTCGCAAAACTTAGCCATTCCGGCAACCTGGATGCTCTCGACCCGGACCCTGATTACCGGGATAATTCTTTTGGCAATCAGCTTCTGCATTTATGGAAAACGAACTTTCGACGTCTTTAAGACTAAGGAAACTGCTATTTCGGTTGTGACTTACGCAATCTTTGGCCTGATGCTGAACCTGCTGACTTTCTACTATGCGGTCCAGACGGGGAACGCCTCCGCGGCGACGATTTTGCAGTACCTGTCACCGCTGTTTATTGTTCTCGGGGATATTTTTATCCTGCGGGAACGGCCCCTCCGGAGCGACATCATTGCCTTTGTCTTGGCAATGATCGGGATTGTAATGTGCGTTACCCGGGGTAACCTGCATTCCCTGTCGCTGCCAGTGGTTTCCCTGCTGTGGGGCCTGGGATCCGGAATCACGGCCGCCTTCTACGTTGTTCTGCCGAAGCGAGCCGTTGCCAAAAACCCGCCACTGGTTGTCCTCGGCTGGGGGACAATGATTGCCGGGGTCCTGTTTAACCTTTACCGTCCAATGTGGGTTAACCCGCCTCACATCTCGACGACCCTCGTGTTATCAGTGGGGACGGTAATCCTGTTCGGAACGATTCTGCCATTTGGCTTGCTGCTGCACGCGACGAACTTTGCGCCATCGGACGTGGTCAGCATTATGGATGCCCTGCAGCCAATCGTTACCTCAGTGTTGAGCGTGATCTTCTTCCACCTCTTCATGAACTGGGTGGAAATTATCGGGATTATCCTGGTCCTGGTCGCGATTTACCTCTTGCAGGATGGTCGTCGGAAGATTCAGGTATGATGTTCCATTTAATAAACTTAAAGGGAGATAATATGAAGTGACCTCCTTATTGTTAATGCAGGGATTTGAGCTCA
>DGYFJ06201__coassemble_903_pt1 | contig 16727 bp, 17 predicted proteins | sample DGYFJ06201__metabat2_low_PE_028 | metagenome-assembled genome bin DGYFJ06201
TTTGATTCAGCTAACACATTGTTCACAAACATCTATTGACACCTCCTTGTCTAAATAAAAAATAAGTGATTGCAATAATTACTTGTTCATAACAAGGAAGCCGATAACGATCGCAATGATCGGCATGGCTTCAATCAAACCAACACCGATGAACATCGTTGCTTGTAAACGACTTTGTAATTCAGGTTGACGAGCGATACTGTCAACAGTGTGACCGATTAAGATACCATCACCAATACCACCACCGATAGCGGCACCCATAGCAGCGAGTCCTGCAGCAATTGCACCTAATGCCATTTTAAAATTCCTCCTTAGAGATTATTATTCGGAAACCTTCCGAGAAATATAAACCGTCGTTAATGTTACAAAGACATATGCCTGGATTGAACCAATGAAGACTGAGAATCCTTGCCATGCAAGTTCCAGCAGCAATCCGGGAATAATTGTCAATGCACCATGTGAAAAGGCCATGTTGGCAATTAAACTCATCAAAAGTTCACCGGCAAAAATGTTACCAAAGATACGGAGACCCAGCGTCAGGAAGTTAGCAAAGTCTTCAATGATGTTAACCGGCATCATCAGTAAGAATGGCTTCGTGTAGCCTTGCAGGTAGCCGCCAAGGCCATTATGAGCAACACCAGCAAAGTGTGCCAAGGCCATTACCATCAGTGAGAATGTTAACGTGACAACGGGATCCGCCGTTGGGCTTCTAAGCACTTCCGCCCCATTCCAATGGAACTGGAAAATCAAACCGAACTGGTTAGCGAAGAAGATGAAGACAAAGAGAACAAAGGCAAAGAAACTATAATGGCCCTGTTCGGATGCCGGCATCTGGCTCCGGACAATCCCGTTGGTAAAGTCGACTAACCATTCAAATACGTTTTGCGCACCGGTCGGCTTCATTTTAATCTTTCGTGACATCCCGTAAAGAGTGAAGAACACGATTGCGTAGATAATCAGTCCAGAAACAATGTTCGTTGTATTGAACGTGAGTCCGAAAAGCTTAAAAGTTAAAGCATCACCGCCCATTCATATTCCACCTCTTTCCTTATAACAATAATTTGGCTGTAAATTGGAAAACGTCGCAAAGAAAACGAATTAGCCCAAGTTACGATAGTTAATATATCATTAATTGGCGTAAATTTCAAAAACATTAGACAAATAGGACAAATCTGATTAACTGTTTGACCGCGTCATGACGCACTTTCAACGCTAATCCGGCGCTTTGCGGAATTAGTTTATTATTCGAACTAACTAAATTTTAATCTACTCCATTATCGTGATTTAAACCAAAGGACGGCCCACCAGCATGGAGGCCGTCCTATTAACTTATTGTCCGGCAACCTTATTCCGCCGTTTGGTCATGATCCAGGCAGTGGTTGGAACCGTCAATAGCACGCCGAGAAAAGAAACCAGGATTTCAATCATCTCAGCGACAAAGATTTTATTATTCATAATCGTGCCCAGCGAATAATGCAGGCCGGCAAACCAGATAAATAAGGCTAGAAACCCGCCAAAAAAGCCGAAGAACAACGTATTGAAGGTCGTCCCGATGATTTGCCGGCCGATTGCCATCCCACTATGCAGCAGTTGCCGGTCACTGGCGTCCGGGTGGGTGGTCAGAATTTCAGTCAGGCCGGCCGCAACCGCCATCGCGGCTTCGGCAATTGCCCCCAGGGTACTCAGGGTAGTTACCGTAATCAGCACTTTAAAATAACTGATGCCGATCAAGATCGACATTCCCTCCAGGTCATCACTATCCTCGGTACCAAAGCCCTGTACCAAGGCCCAGTGTTCGACGAGGAAGATCAGGCCAATCAAAACGACGGTCACAATTAGTGAAGCGTAGAAGGCGGTCACGGTTGTCCGCAAATCGTCCTCCCCCATAAAAATCGTCACCGCTAATATAATCACCCCAGTCGTTATCGTCACGAAAAGCGGTGTAACATGAAAAGCAATCAGAACAATTGCAAAGTACAGGAAGCCGAAGTTCAGCAGCAGGCTTAAAAATGCCGACCAGCCCCGCTTACCGCCGACCAGCACCATTAAAACTAAGAGAACCAGTCCTAATGCCGTTATCGTACTCATTTCGTCGTTCGCCTCCCTAATAAGAGCGCCCCAAAGCCGCTGACCAGTGGTACTGCCAGCACGATTCCAATCCCGCTCACTAAACTTTGAACGGTCCCCAAGCTCATATTCATTGCAAAAGTATAGCCCCATGAATTGCCGTTTTTGATGTAGAGCAGACTTGAGGTAAAGGTATCCGCCATGAAGATCAGGAAGAGCACGTTGACCAAGGGTCCCATGATCGACTTGCCGACATTGCGGCCCGATAAGAAGAGTTTTGTCCGTGAAACTGCCGGATTAAGCTGCTTCAGCTCAAAGAGGGTCGCAATAATGTCACTCGATTCATCCATCACCGCGCCCAGTGAGCCCAATAATGTTTCGGCCAGAAAAAGGGGCCGGGGAATCTGCGTAACGTACTGCATAGATTCGTAGTAAATCCCCCGCTCGTGGGTCCAGGCAAAGACCAGCAGGCTGACCCCCAGGGCGGTAAAGGTGCCGATAATCGTTGCTGCCGCCGTAGCCAGCATTTTCTTCGTCGGGCCTAGGATCAGCAGCAGACTGACGATGGTAAACACAACTGCAAGGACACCAAAGATCCCCATGACGTGCTCACCGTTATTTCGCAGGTCGATTACAATGGCCAGGATGAAGAGCAGGGCGTTAACCAGAACACTGAGGAGCGCCAGTCCCCCAGCCTTACCCATCATCAGCAGCAAGAGTAGGCAGACCAGCCATACTAGAAAAATGATCACGCCGTCCCGCTTGTAACCAGCTACGTTGGCGTTCCAGTGTCCCTGCCGCTTTTTCAGCTGGCTTAAAAAGATTTGATCTCCCCGGTGGTATTGGAGGTCCATCGGCTGTGAGTCACTATAAGTATTGCTGACTTTTAACTGCTGACCCTTTTCCTTGGTATTCAACAGTCGGACCGTCAAAGTCTGCTGGTGCTCATGGTCAACGTTTTTAAACTGGTCGCTCGTCCGCCGCACCGGGCCCGTCTGAACTTGTTCCACCCGGGCAACCGGCCGCCGATAAAATTGCTGGTTATGGCTGGTGAAAAGCAGCGCTGCCGCCCCGCATAAAAGCAGGATCAGCAGCAGGATCAGCCGGCCGCGTGACCAGTAATGCTTTAGCATATTGGGCATCCCCTTCGTTTCAAACTAATTGCCATTGTACCCTTTTTAAAATGATAAAAAAGCAACCGCCCGCAAGTTTTACCTTTTCGTAACGGTTGCTTTTTAAGATCATACTACTTAGTCCCGAAGAGCCGGTCACCAGCATCGCCCAAACCAGGCACGATGTAGCCATCAGCATTCAGGTGGTCATCCAGGCCCGCGGCGTAAATATCCACGTCAGGGTAGGCTTCCCGAACCGCCTTGACCCCTTCAGGTGCAGCTACCAGGCAGGCAAACTTCATGTTCTTCTCCTGGCAGCCCCGCTTCTTCAGAGCTTCAATGGCCATCATGGCAGAACCACCGGTTGCCAGCATCGGGTCAACGATGAACAGCTGCCGCTCAGTAATATCGTTAGGCAGCTTGACAAAGTACTCATGCGGTTTGAGCGTCTTTTCATCCCGGTACATTCCAATAAAGCCAATCTTAGCTGCTGGAATCAGGTCGGTCATCCCATCGACCATTCCGAGGCCCGCCCGGAGAATGGGGATGATTGCGACCTTTTTCCCTGCCAATTCCTTCTTGGTGGTCTTGGCAATTGGTGTTTCAACCTCAACGTCCTTGAGCGGCATATCCCGTGCCACCTCATACGCCATCAGGGTTGAAATTTCCTTCACCGTTTCCCGGAAAAATTTTGTGCCGACGTTCTTATCACGAATCATCGTCAACTTATGCTGGATCAGTGGGTGATCCATAACTTCGAATTTACCCATGCCAAAAACACTCCTTTGAATTTCTCCACTATTTTACCAAAAAAAATGAGAAGTTGTTAGCTCCTCACCAGATTTTTTCGTTTCTTTGCTCATTATTTTACTTGCGCCGGGTCAAAGTGAACCCCACCGGCCGACTTATTGAGCCGGTTCATGTAGGCCCGGCCCAGGTTCTTCGCGGTAAAGGCCTCCGTGACGATTGCCTTGACATTCGGCTGGTCATCGAACCCCCGCAAGCCGTCAAACAGGCGGGCACTGGCGTCTTCAACACCGGTTCCCAACGAGAACTGGACGGCATTCATCGGCAGGGTCAGTTGCTGAAGAATTCGTTCCTCAGCCATCACCCCAACGTCAAACGGCTGTTGGGCCACCCACTTGGCAACTTGAGCCCAGTCGGTCCCCTCGTCAACAATGTAAACCTGTGCGCTCGGGGCGTAGTGCTTGTACTTCATTCCGGGAGCTTTCGGCGTTTCATTTTTGCCAACTTTGTGGTGGTTGAGGTCGATTGACCCGATTACTCCTTCGATGTCCTGCTTGGTAACGGCACCCGGCCGTAAAATTACCGGGGTCGCAGTGGACATATCCAAGACCGTCGATTCTACCCCAACCCGGGTCGGTCCATCATCCAAGATTCCCGTGATCTTACCATTCAAATCATGGTAGACATGCTGGGCGGTCGTCGGGCTCGGTTTGCCCGAAGTATTAGCTGATGGGCCCACAATCGGGACACCTGCTTTGCCAATCAGGTCGAGGGTCGGCTGGTTATCCGGGAAGCGGAAGGCGACCGTAGACAATCCGCCGGTCACCGTCTTGGAAAGGGCGCCCTTCTTGATTTTTAGAATAATCGTAAGGGAACCGGGCCAAAAAGCGTCCATCAGCTTACGGGCGTTTGCCGGAATTTCTGCTGCATATTGTTCCACCATCGCCACCGAGTTGACGTGAACAATCAGCGGATTGTCGCTTGGCCGTCCCTTAGCCAGGTAAACGTTCTTCACCGCTGGCTCGTTAGTTGCGTTGGCACCCAGACCGTAAACCGTCTCGGTAGGAAAAGCCACCAGCTCCCCCCGCCGAATGGCCGCAGCGGCTTCGTCAATTTGGTTTAGCTGATAAATCTTGGTATTCATTCTTACTAATTTCCTCCTGTGCCAGAAAAATCCCATGCGTGTATCATCCTCATTTTACCGGCCACATCATGGCGTACTGCCAGCTGGGCCTGTTGATCGCACTGCTTCAACAGTGCTTGAATACTCTTTTCTTGGTCATAACCCGTCTCACCAAAGAGCTGCCCGCCCGGCCGCAGGTAGTTGCCAGCAAGCTCAAAGAGCCGGCGGTAAAAGCCTAAACCGTGTTCATCAGCAAAGAGGGCAATTGGCGGTTCGTGGTCCAGCACTGCCTGATCCATCACCGCCGTGTCGGCAGGGTCAATGTAGGGCGGGTTGGTCACGATCAGGTCATAGCGCTGTCCGGCCAAGTTTGCAAGGAGGTCGCTCTCTACCAGTGGCAACGACAACTGGTGCTGCCGAGCATTTTCCCTGGCCACTGCCAGGGCTGCCGATGAAATATCACTCAATGTTACCGACCAGCGGGGACGTTCCAAGGCAAGGGTAATCCCAATCACCCCGCTACCAGTCCCCAAATCCAGCACGCGCAGCTGATGGTCAGCGGGCTGGCTCGTGAGGACCCAGTCGACCAGTTCGGCTGTCTCTGCTTCCGGCACCAGAACCGCCGGTGTGACCTTGAATTGACGCCCATAAAACGTTGTCTGCCTAACGATGTACTGGGCCGGAACGTGGTTGAGCAGCTGGTCAACTGCCGTGCAGAACCATTCGGCCTCCGCAGCCGGCATTACGTCCCGGTTATGCAGTAACAAGTGGGTGGTGTCCCAGCCATGCCGCTGTTCCAGTAAAAACTGCGGTGCATGCGGGTCAACCTCACTCGCCGCCAGCTGTCTTGCTGCCCACCGCTGGGCGGCAAAGTATGTCCAGGGCTGGCTATTCATTCCGCAGCTGCTCCAACTTTTCGGTCTGGTCTGCCACGATCAGGGCCTCGATAATTTCATCTAATTCCCCCGCCATGATCTTATCCAGCTTGTTGAGGGTCAGGCCAATCCGGTGATCAGTTACCCGGTTTTGCGGGTAGTTATAAGTCCGGATCCGTTCGGAACGGTCCCCCGTCCCGATTGCGTTCTTCCGCTGTTCGTCGTAAGCGCTCTGTTCCTTTTGCTGGTAGTAGTCATAGACCCGTGACTTCAAAATCCGCATCGCCTTGGCCCGGTTTTGCTGCTGGGACCGCTCGTCTTGCATGGCGACCACGATTCCAGTTGGCAAGTGGGTCATCCGGACCGCGGACGAGGTCTTGTTGACGTGCTGACCACCGGCACCACTGGAGCGGTAAACATCGACCCGGATGTCCTTTGGATCAATATCCACATCCACGTCCTCAGCCTCCGGCATCACCCCGACGGTTGCAGTGGAGGTGTGAACCCGGCCGGCGGACTCAGTTACCGGCACCCGCTGGACCCGGTGCGCGCCGTTTTCAAACTTCAACTTGGAGTAGACGTTATTCCCGGTAATCATCAGGACAATTTCCTTAAAGCCGCCGACTTCAGTCTCGTTTTTATCGACCACTTCGACCTTCCAGCCCTGCTTTTCCGCGTAGTGAAGGTACATATTATAGAGGTCGGCCGCAAAGAGGCTGGCTTCGTCCCCACCGGCAGCTCCACGGATTTCCATGATGATGTTCTTATCATCATTCGGGTCCTTAGGAATCAGCAGGACTTCCAGTTCCTTTTCCAATTGTTCTTGCCGGTCCTTGGATTCCGCCAATTCGTCCTTCGTCATCGCCGCCAGGTCCGGGTCGTCAGTCTCCCGTAGCATTTCCTCATCATCCTTGATGGTCTGGGTAACCTGCTTATATTCGTTATACTTTTCAACGGTTTCACGCAGGCTCCCCTCTTCCTTTGATAACTTCATGAAGCGTTGAGAATCCGCAATCACCTCTGGGTCGCTGATCAGTTCGTTTAGCTCGTCGTACCGGTCAGCAACCGCCTGGAGTTTATCGAAGATTTCTGAAATTTCCATTGGTTAATCCTCCTCTTTCTTCTCTAATACTGGGTGAAAGTAGTGCTTACGGCAGACCGGATAATACGACTCATTTCCGCCAATTTGGACCTGCTCACCCTCGTAGACTGGCTTGCCATCATGAATCCGCAGGTTCATCGTCGCCTTGTGCGGGCAGAACCAGCAAATCGTTTTCATTTCCTCAATCTTATCAGCATAGATCAGGAGGTACTTGGAACCCTCAAAGAGCTCATTGCGGAAGTCATTCTTGAGGCCAAAGGCCATCACGGGAATGTTGAGGTCATCCACAATCCTGATTAGCTGTAAGATATGGGCTTTTTTTAAGAACTGGGCTTCATCAATCAACACGCAATAAACGTGGTGGTCAATATTCTTAACATAATTATAAATATTAGTGTCATCCATGACCGGCTGCACCCGGCGTTTCAGGCCAATCCGGCTGGCGATAATCCCTTGCCCAGAGCGGTTATCGACCCCACTGGTCATCAGTACTACCGGTTTGCCCTGCTCCTCATAGTTATGGGCAACCTTGAGGATGTCAATGGACTTCCCCGAATTCATTGCACCGTATTTGAAAAATAGCTGTGCCACGTCTACTTGCTCCTTTTTTCGCATAGTAATTTCATTATATCTGAAAGACCGGGGCTTTTAAATACTTCCCTCATCCCGTGCCCCATTCTAACTTAATCACTTTTATTTTTCGAACAATAAGGTTAGAATAAGGAATCATTATTTCCTTTGGGGTAGGAAGGAGTTAATTTAATGTCTATTCGCAGTACAATTGCCGAAACGGTCGGCCGGTCCAGCTACTGGTTCCTGCACCGCTTTCGCAATGGAGGCAGTTCACTGCCCGGTCAACTAACTTTACTAATTGATCCCCATATTCTAAGCAGTTTTAGTAAACGCTACGACCTGATCATCGTTACCGGGACTAACGGTAAGACCCTCACCACAGCCCTGAGTACCCGGGTCCTGCGCACGAAGTATGAACAGGTTTTAACTAACCCGACCGGCTCTAACATGGAGCAGGGAATCGTTACGACCTTTATTACGGCCCCCCGCCCCCACCGAAAGGGGCTCGCAATCCTCGAGGTTGACGAGGCCAACGTGGTGAGGGTGACCCAGTTTATTAAACCGGTGGCCTTCGTCTTTACCAACATTTTTCGTGACCAGATGGACCGTTACGGCGAAATCTACACCACCTACGATAAAATCCTCGCGGGGGTACGGCGGGCACCCCAGGCAACCGTGATTACCAATGGTGACGAGCAGCTCTTCCACAGCCGCGACTTGCCAAACCCGGTTGTCTACTACGGTTTTGCCCATGAACACCGGGAAGCCTTTGATGCTCCGGCTAATACCGATGGGCTGCTCTGTCCAAAGTGTCAGCACATCCTCCGCTACCACCTGCGAACATACGCTGGTTTAGGGGACTACTTCTGTCCCCACTGCGGCTTTCACCGACCACAATTAACCTACGCGGTGACAAAGCTAACTGAACTGACCCCCACTAAATCAACCTTTGAAATTGACGGTCACGAGTACACGATCAGCGTCGGCGGTCTCTATAATATTTATAACGCCCTCGCGGCCTATGCCGTCGGCCGGCAGTTTGGCGTCAGCCCCCAGCAAATCAAGGAAGCTTTCGAGCGTGATGAACGGGTCTTTGGCCGCCAGGAAGTGATTGACATTGACGGCAAGGAGGTTAACCTGATTTTGGTTAAAAATCCGGTAGGTCTCAACCAGGTCCTCAACATGATTGCTACCGACCGCGAACCATTCAGCCTGGGCTTCCTCCTCAACGCGCACTATGCCGACGGAATCGACACCAGCTGGATCTGGGACGGCAACTTCGAGCAGTTCGCTCAGGCAGACGTCCGTCAGTACCTGACAGGTGGCGAACGGTACCGGGATATCAGTACCCGCCTGGAAATGGCCGGGGTGACTAAGCTCTGGGAAGAGCCAAACCTGGAACAGGTGGTTCAGAAAATCAAGGAAATGCCGACAAAGCGTGTCTACCTTCTGGCAACCTATACGGCGGTTCTCCAGCTACGAAAACTGCTAGCCGAGCAAAAGTATATCAAAGGAGGAATGGACTAATGGCAAAGTACCACTTACGTCTTGCCCACCTCTACGGCAACCTGCTGAATACGTACAGCGATGTGGGCAACATTATCGCCTTACGTTACTACGCCCAGCAGATGGACGCCGACATTGACGTCCAGGTCATCAGCATTGACGATCACTTTGATCCTGATCACTTCGACCTCGCCCTGTTTGGTGGCGGCCAGGACTACGAGCAGGTCGTGGTTGCTAAAGACCTCCCCCAGAAACGGGCGGCAATCAAGAAGTTCATTGATGACAATAAGCCCCTCCTGGCAATCTGTGGTGGCTACCAACTGTTGGGCCACTACTACATCGGTGCCAATGGCGAAAAGATTCCCGGCTTGGGCTTACTGGACCACTACACACTTAGCCAGGATCACAACCGTTTCATCGGTGATATCATCATAAAAAATGAGGAGAACGGGCAAGAGTACCATGGCTTCGAAAACCATAATGGCCGAACCTTCCTTGGTGAGGGCGAGCGGCCGCTGGGCACCGTGGTCACTGGTAACGGCAATAACGGTGAGGACGGAACAGAAGGCGCAATCTATAAGGAAGTTTACTGTTCCTACTTTCACGGACCAATCCTGACGCGGAACGGTGAAATTGCCAAGCACCTCCTACTGACGGCCCTGCAGAACAGGTACCCGGAAGCGGATTTGACAGCTGCCAAGTCCTTACAAATCAAACCAACATTTTAAAATGATAAGCGGCCTCGAGAATGATTCTCGGGGCCGCTTTAATATTATTATATCCATCTAGCCTAGCCATTCATATGATCCATGATCAGCTGGTATACCTTCTGAGCGTCCTCCGGGGTCTTACTGATTAGAATCAGTGTATCGTTCCCTGCCAGGGTGCCGATTACCTCCGGCACGTCCAACTCGTCGAACATCCCGGCTAAAATAGTCGCATAACTCGAGTTCAGCTCCGTTTTGACCACGTTGATAAACTGAACCGTTTCAATCGTCCGCACGTTATTACGGATACCTAGATAAAGACGGTCATAGTTATGTGCCGGATCCTTTTGTAGTTGGACGTAGTAGGTATGACCATTGGCATCGCTGGACTTGACGATATTCAAGGTATGGATATCACGCGAAATCGTCGCCTGTGTGGTTTCAATTCCGGCGTCGGCAAGCAGCTGCAGCAGCTCATCCTGGGTTTCGATTTTTCTCTCATTAACTAACTGTGCAATAAAGCGACGGCGCTCTTTGCGGTCCATATCAGCTCCCCCCTCCTTGGCTTGAGCTTTTTTATTCATGTTAAAGATAATTTATTAAATATGATAAACACTTCGCTAATGCTTGTCAACGGCCAGCAGTTCCCGCTACCAGCTGCTTGTGATTTTAACAGTGGTGAATAAAAATTAGGTCATTTGCATTTCCGCCAAGTAGCTTGCAAAGATGCGGTCCCGACGGTCAAGGTAGGCCTGGTTCTTCGCGGTAGGGTGCACACGGTTGGTGAGGACGATCATTCCCTGGTTGGTCTGCCGATCTAGAATCAGCCAGGTTCCCGTAAAACCAGTATGGCTGATTAACAGGTGGCGGTCAGATGCACGCGAATGCAGCAGTTTCCAGCCAAAAGACCGACTGTGGGGGCCAGAAAGCGGCGTTTGATCACGGAAGAGGTAATCAACGGTCTTCGACGTCAGCAATCCCGCCAGGTTGGTTTCAATCAAGGCGCGGCTGAATCGTTCCAGGTCCGCCATGCTTGCAAACAGGCCCGCACAGCCACAATGCGCGCCTAAAACAAAGGCCTTGGGATCGTGGACAGTCCCGCGAATTAGCCCCCGGCCGGGTTGAACTTCGGTAGGGACGCACCGGTCGATAGCCGGGTGGAAGGTCGCTCCAGCCAGCCCCAGCGGATGCAAGACCCGCTCCGTAATCACGTTTTGAACTGGCTGGCGGCAGACCGCCTCGATAATCCAACCGAGGTACAGAAAATTAACGTCAGCGTAGCGAATCTGGCGGTTAAACGAACTATCCACCCGTTGCTGACTAAGGAAGGCCCGTTTCAACTCCTGCGGACTCAGCTGGTCACGGTGCGGGATATAGCCGCTAATTCCGGAAGTATGGGTTAACAGGTGACGGATTGTTGGCCGGGCATCCCCAAATTCGGGCAGGTACTTCTGAACCGGGTCATCAATTCCAATTTTCCCCTCCTGGACCAGCATCATAATCACCGGCACTGTCCCTAGCACCTTAGTGAGGGAGGCGAGGTCATACTGCATGTCCGGTTTCAATATTTCGGGAACGGGCCGCGTCTGGGCGAACCCCCTGGTTTCCCGAATACTCTCTTGGCCCTGAAAAAGCAGGTAGTTGATTCCGGGAACAATCCCGTCATCAGCCAGTGCGTTCAGTTGGGCCACCGTTTTGGTAAAATGCTTCATAGTTATTCCCTTCTAAAATAGAGGCTAGGACTTTTCCCAGCCTCTTATCTGTTTTTAAAGTATAGTAATGTAACAGCGTTGTCGCTGGCCAGCAGTTCAAGTGCTGATGAGTCGGCACCCGCCCTGACATGCTAGCTGTGCGGCGGTGGGAAGGAGACAGCAAACTAGGCAGGCCCGTTTTACTGTTCTCCCCATACTGCTTTTACTAAATATTATTACCAAGGAACTGACTATTGTAAAGGTCAGCATAAAAGCCGTTTTTGGTCATCAATTGGTCGTGGTTCCCGGTCTCAATGATGTGCCCGTGGTTTACCACCACAATCTGTTCGGCGTTGCGAATGGTCGACAGGCGGTGGGCAACCACAAAGCTCGTCCGGTTCTTCTGCAAATCATTCATCGCCGTCTGGATCAGTGCTTCCGTCCGGGTATCGACCGAACTGGTGGCCTCATCCAAAATCAGGATTTCGGGGTTTGCAAGGAATGCTCGGGCAATTGTCAGCAGCTGCCGCTGGCCCTGTGAAATATTGGAGGCCGACTCGTTTAGCACGGTCTGGTAGCCATCCGGCAGCTCCCGAATAAAACTGTCGGCATAGGCCATCTTGGCAGCCCGATACACCTCTTCAGCGGTTGCATCCTCACGACCGTATTTGATGTTCTCAAAGATGGTGCCAGTAAACAGCCAGGTGTCTTGGAGGACCATCCCAATGTGCTTACGCAGGTCATCCCTGGTCATGGACCGGGTGTCCCGGCCATCAAGGTAGATATAGCCCCCTTGGACCTCATAGAAGCGTTCCAGCAGGTTGATGATTGTCGTCTTCCCTGCTCCGGTCGGGCCGACGATCGCCACCATGTGGTTGGTCTGTGCCCGTAGGTTAAAGTCCTCAATCAGCGGCTCGTCGTTATAGGAGAAGCGGACGTCCTTAAATTCAATCTTGGGAACAGGCTGGCCGCTCAGTGGCTGGCTGGCAACCAGCTGGTTATCCATCTCCTCGGCGTCGAGTACCTCAAAGATTCGCTCCGCTGACGCCACGGTTTGCTGAATGGTACTGCTCAAGTTGGCAATTTGGGTAATCGGTTGTGAAAACTGGTTAGTATATTGCAGAAATGCCTGGACGTTACCAAGGGTAATCTGCCCGCGAATGACTGCCAGCGCCCCACCAACGGCCACGAGAAGATAGCCAAGGTTTCGAATAAAGTTCATCAAAGGAAAAATCAGGATGGAGAAGAACTGCGCCCGCCAGGCAGCCCGGTAGTAATCATGGTTCTTCTGGGCAAACTTTTCTTCCTCATCATGCTCCTTATTAAAGGTTCGGACGATTGTGTGCCCCGCATAGGTTTCCTCCACTTGTCCGTTAATCTTCCCTAAAGCTGCCTGCTGGCGGCTAAAGAGTCGTTGGGCGGTCGGGGCAACAAAGGCGACGACCACTAAGCTGAGCGGAATCATTACAAAGGCCACCAGGGTCAGCTGCCAGCTAATGGACAGCATTAAAATTAACACCCCGACAAAGGTAATGACACTTGTTAAGATCTGAATCAGGCTCTGTTGGAGGGTCCCGGCAATGTTATCCATATCGTTGACCATCCGGCTCATGATATCCCCATTGCTGTGGCTATCGTAAAATTTCACCGGTACCCGGCTGAGTTTCTGCTTGAGGTCCTGCCGTAGCTTGTAGACCACCCGCTGTGAAATTCGGGTCATGATAACCTGCTGGGCAAAGCTAAAGAGACCGGAAAAGACGTAGAGGAGGATTACAATAATCCCGATTTGCAAAATCCGGTGAAAGTCAATCGGCAAACTGGTTAAATGCTGCCCCATTCGCATTTCATGGTAACCCTTCATGACCCCGTTATAGATGACGGTCGTGGCTTCCCCTAAGATTTTCGGTGCAATAATCGACAGGATAACGGAGGTGATGGCGAGAATAATTGAGAGGACCACGCCGACTTTCCACGGGCGCAGGTAGACAATCAGACGCCGGGTCGTGGGCCAGAAATTTTTGGCCTTGCTAATCTTTTTGGGTCCGCGATGCACGTTCCTCATCCCCTTTCTGAATTTGCGATTCAACAATCTGCTGGTAGGTCTTATTTCCCGCCCGCAATTCATCGTGGGTGCCCTGACCGACGACCTCCCCTTCATCTAATACGAGGATCAGGTCGGCGTCGGCAACCGTCGATACCCGCTGGGCAACGATTACCGTTACCGCCCGCTGAATCTGTGGATCATCGCGCAGTGCTAAGCGTAGTTTGGCGTCCGTTTTAAAATCTAGTGCGGAGAAGGAATCATCAAAGATGTAAATGGAAGCAGGCTTAATTAGCGTTCGGGCAATAGCGATCCTTTGCCGCTGACCACCAGAAAAGTTGCTTCCGTCCTGTTCAACCGGTGTGTCCAGGCCTCCTGCTTCTTTGACAAAGTCCGCCGCCTGAGCGACTTCCAGGGCGTGCCACATCTGTTCATCAGTGGCTTTTTCGTTGCCGAACTGCAAGTTGGAACGAATCGTGCCTGAAAAGAGAACCGCCTTTTGCTGAGTGATTGAGATTGCGTTATGCAGGTCGTGTTGGCTTAACCGCTTAATTAGCTGGTCATCGACCTTAATCTTGCCGCTTTCAATGTCAAACAGTCGGGGAATCAGGTTAACCAGGGTTGACTTCCCGGAGCCAGTACCGCCAATAATCGCCAAGGTTTGCCCCGCCTTCACCCGAAAGTTCAAGTCGTGTAAGGCTAGCTTTTCGGCACCCTCATAGCGGAAGTCAACGTGGTCGAAGCTCAGACTTGCCGGTTGCCCAGCGGGAATTTGCACTTGCTGGTCGGCAGGAACGTCAGCAACTGAAATCGGTTCTTCAAGAACGGCGTTGACCCGTGCAGCCGACGCTGATGCCCGTGGAACAAAGACGAAGATCATCGAAAGCATCATAAAGCTGATCATAATTTGGGTTGCGTAGGTCAAAAAGGCAATCAGATTACCGACTTGCATGGTCATCCCCGCAATCAAGTGACTACCAAGCAAAATGATCCCAACGTTGGTCAGGCTGAGAATCAGGGTCATGACCGGGAAAAGGAAGGAGACCAGTGTAAATGCTTTGATTCCAGTCTGGGTGTAATCCTCGTTGGCCGCTTGGAAACGAGCCTGTTCCCGGTGCTCCTCGCGAAAGGCCCGGATGACCCGGACTCCAGTGAGCCCTTCTCGGAAGACCAGGTTAATCCGGTCGGTCTTCTTTTGAATACTCTTGAAGAGCGGCACTGCCAAGTACATTACCACCAGCACGACAACTGCCAAAATCGGCAGGCTGATTAAGAAGACCCGGGTCAACCGTGGTTCTCGGACATAGGCCAGGACACAGGCCGCCACCAGCATGATTGGCGATTGGAGCATCATTCGGAGGACCTGGACCATGACGTTTTGAATTTGAACAATATCGTTAGTGGAACGAGTTATCAGCGAGGAATCACCAAACTGGTTAATTTCCTTACTAGAGAAGCGTAAAATTCGGTGGAAGATTTGCTGGCGAAGTTTTTCACCCACCTGCATTGCCTGAGTAGCAGCAAAATAAACATTCCCTGCCGCGGCTGCAAGGCCGATTGCCGCGACCACTAACATGTAAATGCCGTCTTTCCAAATATAGGCAAAGTTGCGTTGCATGATCCCCTTATCCACCAGTTCAGAGGTTACGGTCGGCAGGTAGAGATCACACGCTACTTGAATCAGTAGGAAAAGTACCGCTAAGGTGGTCGCCCAGCCGACGAGGTTCTTTCTTGCAATTTTAATCAATCTTTTTCACCATCCTTGCGGTGTTTCGGCATTAGTTCGCCATAGTGGGTTGTCATTTCACGATGAATTTTTTGCAAGACCTGGACAAAGGCCGCCCGTTCCGTTGCCGAAACGTTTCGCAGGAGTTGTCGCTCGAACTCTTGCCGGGCCCGCAAGTTCTTTAGGTGCATTTGTTGCCCCTTTGCGGTTAGCTTTACGCGGACAATTCGACGGTCCTGCTGGTCACGCCACCGTTCAACGAGCTGGTCCTTTTCAAGCCGCTCAAGGACTTCGCTAATCGACCCCGGTTTGACACGGGCCAAGGTCGCGAGTTCCCGCTGCGAGACCCCCTCGTTATTAGCAAGCAGAAAAATCAGGCGTCCCTGTCCGCGAAAGGTGGCCTGTTTTGCAAGCTGGGTTTGCGCGATCTGGTGAAGTTCGCCAATGACGCAGTAAAGCTGCTTAAAGAATTGGTCATCCGTTATTTCCACGTCCATCCTCCTTATTAGTTTGGTGCATAATCGTTAGGTACCTAACGATTATGTAGTTTACTCCCTTTGGCGAAAAAAGCAAGAATTTTAAAATAACGTGACTAAAATATTACATAATTGTTTCAAAAGTATTACAATATACGTGTAAAGAAATTATTAATTAACTATCAGTTCAAATTCTAAACAATAATAACTGAGAGAATTGGGGGTTGTAATCATGATTACAATGAAGAAAAAAATTATCAGTGGTTCATTAGTCGCTTTGATGGCATTGGGGTTAGCAGGTTGCGCTAATAATAGTGCTGCACCGAGTTCAAAGGTTAACCACCCCCAAACTACTAAACTTGCACAATCCTCCAGTAAAAAGGCAGCCAACTCCAGCAGCGCCAAGGCAGTCAGTGAGAATCGTGCCGTTCAGCCAAGCGTTGCTAGTGTAAGTTCACAGACTACCAGTAATAGTCAGGTAGCTAGTGTCAACACCAAAGCAAGCTATGCTGGACAGGCAGATGCGTACACTAATGATCCGGAATCAGACATTGTCAACCAGTTTGTCAAGGCAAGCGGTGTGGACAACGCTCGGGAAACCCAGTACATGATCAGCCCAGCAAATGCGCAAGGCGAATACCAAGTAGAGGTGCGGGACAGTAATGGCGACCCGAACATCTCTCACCTTGACGGGATGTACAAGTTCAACCCAGCTACTAACCAGGTTCAAAAGGCCAACCGGATTACCGGGGAATATGAAAAGTAAAGGAATTAACTAAAGAAAACCGTAACGTACAATCATAACCACCCGTCGAACGGGTGGTTTGCACATCGGCTATAAGCCGAAACGAAAAGCCGGCGTCTCAAGGCGCTGGCTTTCGCTTTGCTCAAGCCAAAAATGCTCTGACTACTTCGCTGCTACTTTAAGTAGCGTTTGTACTCCTTCACTTACCCTTAAAAGGGTCTGAGTATTCTGTACTC
>DGYFJ06201__coassemble_1280_pt1 | contig 11469 bp, 8 predicted proteins | sample DGYFJ06201__metabat2_low_PE_028 | metagenome-assembled genome bin DGYFJ06201
CGCGGAACTAAGAGCCATTTCGTCCCAAAATTTTTGAGGATGGAATGGCTCTTTTCGTTAGGAGGAATTCAGATGCTAGATATTAAGAAGATTCGTCAAAACCCAGACTTTTACAAGCAAAAGCTCGCTACCCGGGGCATTCAGGCGGAAGAAATCGATGAAGTCCTGGCCCTTGACCAAAAGCGGCGGGACCTGCTTCAGCAGACGGAAACGATGAAGGCGCAACGGAACGCCGCATCAAAGAAAATTGGTGAAGCCAAGCGCAACGGTGAATCCGCGGATGAAGCCATCAAGGAAACCCGGGAACTCGGCGATCAGATCAAGCAGCTGGACGAACAGGTCGAAGCTAACGACGAAGAACTGCACGACAAAATGTCCCGCCTGCCTAACGTTCCGCACGATGGTGTCCCGGTCAGCCTGACCGAAGACGGGGCCGTTGAACTGCGGAAGGTCGGCAAGATCCGTGACTTTGACTTTGAACCCAAGCACCACTGGGACGTTGGTGAACAGCTTGGCATCCTTGACTTTGACCGGGCAGGGAAGGTTTCTGGCTCCCGGTTCGTCTACTACCTTGGCTTGGGGGCGCAGTTGGAACGGGCCGTTTACAACTTCATGCTCGATGAACACATGAAGGATGGTTATACCGAAGTGCTGCCGCCATACATCGTTAACGCCGACTCTATGTACGGGACGGGGCAGTTCCCGAAGTTCAAGGAAGGGGTCTACCAGGTCAATGGCGAAGACATGACCCTGATTCCGACGGCGGAAGTGCCGTTGACCAACTACTACCGTGGCGAGGTCATCCCAGAAGAAGAACTGCCGGTATACGTGACTGCCCTGACGCCGTGCTTCCGTTCTGAGGCGGGGGCTGCTGGCCGGGATACCCGGGGCTTGATCCGGATGCACCAGTTCAACAAGGTCGAAATGGTGAAGTACACGAAGCCAGAGAATTCATGGGATGAACTTGAAAAGATGACGGCCAATGCCGAAAATATCCTGAAGAAGCTGGACATTCCGTACCACGTTATCACTTTGACAACGAGTGATATGTCCTTCACCGCTTCTGAGACCCACGACCTGGAGCTGTGGATGCCTGCCCAGAAGAAGTACCGGGAAGTTTCCAGCTGTTCTAACTGCTTAGACTTCCAAGCACGGCGGATGCACACTCAGTACCGGGACGAAAACGGTAAGCTGCAATACGTTCACACCCTGAACGGTTCTGGACTGGCGGTTGGCCGGACCGTGGCTGCAATCTTGGAAAATTACCAAAACGCGGACGGCTCCGTGACGATTCCAGAGGTCTTAGTACCTTACATGCACGGGGTAACCAAGATTACTAAGGAAAATGCGGTACCATTCCGGAACAAGAAGTAACTAGCAATAACAAGAGAATGAGAGAACACCGAAAATCGGCTGGCAAGCTGGTTTTCGGTGTTTGTCTTTTGCTACGCGGCAAAGCGGTTGGCCTGCCTGCTAGCTGACTGCGTCCCTCTCCGCGATTTCTGTTCATTTCCACCTATGCCCTATATATAATTAATGGGGAAATAACTTTGATTTTTACGGGGGGTTATTAGTGATGGTAAACAGAAACGTTATAAGCAGCGGTTCAGCTTGCGAAAGCTCAAGATTGGCACCGTATCAGTACTCTTGGGGGCCACTTTCTTCCTCCTTGGTGGCAATGGTTCGGTCAAGGCGGATACGGCTAACCCTGGTTCGGCCACCGTCCAAGTTTCGGCGAGTCACCAGGAGCAGGTAAACAACCAGCAGCAGACTCAGGATGCAATCAAACTGGTTCAACAGGACCTGGGCGATAATGGCGAAGTCCAGAGCGACCAGGCGGTAACGATTGATCGGACCATCCACTACCAAGAACAGGGAACTAATAAAACGCTGGCGGACGATGCTAACCAAAACATCAGTATCGTGCCCTACTACCAGCTTGGGCAAGTTACGGTTAACTACGTCGACCAAGATGAAGACAATAAGGTTTTTGCTTCCGAATCGTTGAGTGGCCAGCGCGGGAGTGCGGTTAACTATAATCCGCAAAACACTATTCGTGATTATGAAGGTATGGGTTATGAATTAGTATCGAATGGTTATCCGCAGGACGCGACCTTTACTGGCACGCCGCAGGTCTTTACGATTGTGTTTAAGCACCGTACAACGCCGGTGGTGCCGGATAATCCAAATATTCCCCGGACATTTGCTCTTTACGCCGCGGCGAGCGCAGACCAGGACGAGGACGGTCTTTACTATGACCTTGTTCAGGGCAACAAGATTATCGCAAAGGACTTGACGAAGGATCAGGCCTGGGCAAAACTGGCAGAAATCGTTTCGCCGGAGATTGCTGGTTACCACCTAGTAAACAATAAGCAAAAGGTGATCGACGACCTGGTTGCTGACGCCCAGGCAAATAGGCACACCGTCTATACGGTCTACTACACCCGGGACCAGCAGCCAACCCCGACCCCAGCTCCAGGTGAGACACCAATGACGACCCCCTCGGAAACGCCAGTAACGCCGGAAACGACGGGCAACAAGACCGCTACTCCAGTAGGGGGACCATTAACCGTCCAGACTGGCCGGTCAGCCCTTGTTAGTGCCACTACCAAAGCAGGCGGCTTCAGTATCCCAATTGCCACAAACGGGGACGCAAGCAGGACGGGAAAGCATGCTGGGCTTAGGCGTAGCAATGCTCACCACGCTGCTTGGTCTCTTGGGAATTAAGAAACGTGAACATTAAAACGGAAACCGTTGGCGGCGATGATGGCACCGCTAGGAGTTTCTACTAAAAATAATCAGGACCCAGCGTTCGGCAGTGCCGGAGCTGGGCTTTTTTTAGGCCCGCAGCCCCGTTTTGGAAATTTACTGAGAAAGTTCTAACCAAACCAGGATTAGCCATCAAAACTGCTTAATAAAATTAAGCACTCACCTGGACCTACATTAACTTTTCACTATTTAAGAGCGCTTTCACGTTGGATAAATACACGATTCTCGTATATCTATTCACTTCCGGCTTCACAGATGATAATGTATTATCAACGTTAAAATTTGATTAGAAAAGGAGTCGGTAGATGATGCGGAGAACGGTTTTAAGAAAGTGGCTAACCGCAGTTGTTGCAGTCGTTGGGATTGCAGTGGGGTGGTTATTAGTCGAACCACAGAGCGTGTCAGCTGCGGAACCGACTTATACTTTTGCTACTAACAACACCTTTGCCCCTTTTGAAATTCAGGATAGCAAGGGCGGCTACTCGGGGAAGAACCCCGGAATCGAAATTGAAATTCTAAAGAAAATTGCCAAGCACGAGCACTTTAAATACAAGCTCAAGCCAATGAGCTTCAACGGGGACCTGCAAGCCCTCGAAGGTGGCCAAGTGGATGCCGTGATTGCCGGAATGAGTGTGACGGACGAACGGAAAGCCAAGTTTGACTTTTCCAAAGCCTACTACACGGATGGGGTAGAAATGGCGGTTGCTAAGGACAGTAAGATTCACTCCCTCAAGCAGCTCAAGGGCAAGACTGTTTCCGCTAAGGCGGGGACCAGTGCCGCCCTTTTCTTGAAGAAGAACCAGAAGAAGTACGGCTACCAGATCAAGTACTTCGATTCCTCCAACACGATGTGGAACGATGTCAAGAACGGGAACACGGCCGCGACCTTTGATGATGGGCCGGTTCTGGAATACGGGATCAAGACTGGAGTTCCGCTGAAAATCGTGACGAAGAAGCCGATCGACGCCCAGCCGGTGGCCGTTGGTTTCCAAAAGGGCAAGAACCTCGCCCTGCAAAAGAAGATTAACAACGGGATTGACTGGCTGAACGAAACCGGCCAGATGAAACAAATCGTTGACAAGTACACCAAGAGCGATAAGACGGCGAAGTCCAGCACGGCCAGCCGGACCATCTGGGGCCTGCTGAAGGCCAACCGGGTCGCCCTCCTGAACGGGTTATGGATGACCATTCAATTGACGATCGTCGGGATTGCCCTAGCCCTGGTCTTCGGCCTGATCCTCGGGGTGCTGGGAGTAATGCAGAGCAAGGTTGCCAACGCTATCTCCAGTACGATTATTTACATCTTCCGGGGACTGCCAATGATCGTTTTAGCCTTCTTCATCTACATGGGGTTGCCAAACGTGATTGGTCATAAGGTACCGCTCTTCCTCGCTGGGGTTGTGACCCTGATGCTTGACGAAGGGGCCTACATTGGGGCCATCGTTAAGGGTGGTTTTGACGCTGTGGACCCTGGACAGTGGGAGGCCGCGCGGAGCCTTGGTTTGCCATACCGCAAGGCCCTAGTCAAGGTCGTTGCGCCGCAGGGAATTAAAATCATGGTACCGTCACTGGTCAACCAGTTCATTATTACCCTGAAAGATACGTCGATTCTGTCGGCCATCGGGGTGATGGAGCTGACCCAGACGGGGACCGTGATCATCTCGCAAAACATGGAAGGGTTCCGGATGTGGCTGATTATCGGGACAATCTACATTATTATCATTACCCTGTTAACTTGGTTGTCAAACTACATTCAAAAGAGGATGGCTTAATATGGATAAACAATATAAGGTACAAGTAAAAGACTTACACAAGAGCTACGGTAAAAACGAAGTCCTCCAAGGAATCAATTTGAACGTCTTACCGAGCGAAGTGGTCTGCATGATTGGCCCGTCTGGTTCCGGTAAGAGTACCTTCCTGCGCTGCCTGAACCGGCTGGAGGTGCCGAACGGTGGTCACATTTACGTTGACGGCTATGACATTGCGGACCCGAAAATCAACATTAACAAAGTCCGGGAAAACATCGGGATGGTTTTCCAACACTTCAACCTCTTCCCGAACATGACGGTGCTGGAAAACGTGACCCTTGCACCAATTCAGCTGAAAAAGGCCAACAAGGAACAAGCAGTCGAAGAAGCACTCCACTACCTGGAAATCGTTGGCTTAAAGGAAAAGGCGAACGTTAACCCGAAGACCCTCTCCGGGGGCCAAAAGCAGCGGGTGGCAATTGCCCGGGCCCTGGCGATGAAGCCTGACGTGATGCTCTTTGACGAACCGACTAGCGCCCTTGACCCTGAAATGGTGGGGGACGTCCTGGAAGTAATGAAGAACCTGGCAAATCAGGGGATGACAATGATTGTCGTCACCCACGAAATGGGCTTTGCCAAGCAAGTCGCAGACCGGGTCGTCTTCTTCCATGATGGCAATATCCGTGAGCAGGGGACGCCAGAACAGATTTTTGACCACCCGCAGCACGCCGATACGCAGAACTTCTTGGATAAGGTATTAAATGTTTAGTGCTTAATAAAAATAATAAATTAACGTGAACATACTTGCCTAGTGACGCCCTTGGTTTATAATACTAAGGACGTCTTAGCTGTCTTCAAGGAGGAATTCGATGGCTAATAAAAATGAACCAAAATTGGAACGATCGCTGAAAAGCCGCCATGTGATGATGATCGCGATTGGTGGTGCGATCGGGACCGGGCTGTTCTTAGGCTCTGGTGAAGCAATTAAGCAGGCCGGCCCGGCAATCATTCTTTCGTACTTAATCGTGGGAATTTTTGCCTTCTTTATGATGCGGGCCCTCGGTGAACTGATTTTAGCGGACCCGACCAAGCACTCCTTCATTGAACTGATCAAGGTGTACCTGGGCGACCGGGTCGAATTTATTGCCGGCTGGATGTACTGGGCCTGCTGGCTGACCCTGGCGATGGCCGACCTGACCGCCACCGGGATTTACCTGCGTTACTGGTTTCCCAGTCTGCCGCAGTGGGTGGGCCCGCTGGTAATCATCATTCTGCTGATGCTGGTCAACATGGTCAACGTCGGCCTCTTCGGGGAACTGGAGAGCTGGTTCTCGATGATCAAGGTAGTGGCGATTTTGCTGCTGATTGGGATCGGCGTGGTGCTGATTGTGATGCACGCCCGGGTCAACGGCCGTTTTGTTGAGCTGCAGAACCTAACCCGGTACGGGGGCTTCTTCCCGAACGGCCCGGTGAACTTCTTAATGTCTTTCCAGATGGTTGTCTTTGCCTTCGGGGGGATTGAGATGGTTGGCCTGACCGCAGGGGAAACTAAGGACCCGGAAAATGATATTCCCAAGGCGATTAACTCCCTGCCAGTCCGGATTGGACTGTTCTACATCGGCTCGATGATTGCTCTGATGTCGATCTATCCGTGGTTCAAGATTGAAACAACTTCGAGCCCCTTCGTCCAAGTCTTTGCTGTCATCGGGATTCCGGCCGCGGCGGGAATCGTGAACTTCGTGGTACTGACTGCGGCGATGTCTGCAACCAACAGTGCCATTTTTAGTACCAGCCGGTCGCTCTATTCGCTTGCCCGGGGTGGCAACGCACCGCGGTCCTTCGGCAAGCTGAGCGCGAAGGTTGTGCCGAGCCGGGCCCTATGGTTTTCCTCGGCCATCCTCTTTATCACGGTGGTCCTGAACTACATCATGCCGGCGGGAATCTTTAACTTTATCGCCAGCGTCTGCACGATTACCTTTATCTACATCTGGTTAATCCTGCTCTTCGCCCACATCCGCTACCGGCAGCAGAATCCTGCTGGTGCCGCGGCCTTTAAGATGCCCGGTTACCCGGTCACCAGCTGGTTGACAATCGTATTCTTTGCGGCCGTACTGGTCGTGCTCCTTTTTAGTACGACCAGCCGGATCCCTGTTTTGGTATCCTTCGTCTTTCTCGCAATTCTCGCCGTGGTGTATGAAATAAAAAAACGGCGGCAGACGCAAAAGTAGGCTATTCTCGGAATGGCAGCGATTGCAAGAGACGAATGATTAGATTAAATTGTTAAATTTCGTTTGACATTTATGATAGAATGCTTATAATTATTAGTAAATTATAATCACTGGTTAACAGAGACCCTCACAAGTGCTGAAAGTAGGGACCAGTTTAATGGCATGTTCGTAAAAGTGGGTGGTTCCATTATCGATTGAGAGGTAGTTCACGGATAGTGGGCTATGAAGATGGGTGGAACCGCGTTAAAAACGTCCCTGGCTAAAGATAAAGCCAGGGGCGTTTTTTTACGTTCACGCTGAAAATGACTAAGGAGGTCAACAATATGGATGAACAGCAAAGCCAAAAACTGCAACGCTCGCTAAAGAGCCGTCACATTACGATGATTGCCATCGGTGGGGCCATCGGAACGGGATTATTCCTGGGCTCCGGTTCTGCCATTCACGCTGCCGGTCCATCGATCATCCTTTCTTACTTGATTGTCGGGGTCTTCATCTTCTTCATGATGCGGGCCTTGGGGGAATTGCTGCTGGAGGACCCCTCCCGCCATTCCTTTATCGACGCCATCCAATACTACCTGGGTGACCGGATGGAATTCATCGCTGGCTGGATGTACTGGGCCTGCTGGCTGACCCTGGCGATGGCCGACCTGACTGCTACCGGGATCTACCTGCGCTACTGGTTTCCCAACCTTCCGCAATGGGTCGGACCACTGGTCATCGTGGTAGCGCTGATGCTAATCAACATGATTAACGTCGGCCTCTTCGGTGAGCTGGAGAGCTGGTTCTCGATGATCAAGGTCCTGGCAATCGTTGCTTTGACTATCACCGGATTAGTGCTGATCCTGCTGCACAGCCACGTTGATGGTCGGACGGTATCACTAAGCAACCTGGTCAACCAGGGAGGCTTTTTCCCAACAGGACCAGCCGGTTTCCTGGTCTCGTTCCAGATGGTCGTCTTTGCCTTTGTCGGCATTGAGATGGTCGGCCTGACGGCGGGGGAAACCCGGAACCCGCAAAAGGATATCCCGAAGGCCATCAATACCCTGCCGGTCCGGATCGGTCTCTTCTACATCGGTTCGATGATTGCCCTGATGTCCATTTATCCCTGGTTCCATGTCAAGACGACTTCCAGTCCCTTCGTTCAGGTCTTCGCGGCCATCGGTATTCCCGGGGCAGCCGGGATTTTGAATTTTGTGGTGCTGACCGCGGCAATGTCGGCCACTAACAGTGCTATTTTCAGTACCAGCCGGTCGCTCTACGCCCTGGCCGAAAGCGGCAACGCGCCGCAGCGCTTCAAAGAGCTGAGTCCCCAGGCGGTTCCGACCCGGGCACTGACTTTCTCGACCATTATCTTATTTGTCACCGTCATTTTGAACTACGTTATGCCTGCAGGAATCTTCGACGTTATCGCCGGGGTCTCGACGATCACCTTTGTCTTTACCTGGCTGATCATCCTCTTTGCCCACATTAAGTTCCGGCAGGCGCACCCGGCGGGGATCACCAGCTTCAAGATGCCTGGTTATCCGCTCACCAGCTGGCTGACGATTATCTTTTTCTTCAGCGTGCTGGTCATCCTCTTGTTCATTGATACCACGCGGATTCCGTTGATTATTTCCGCGGTGATCTTTGTCCTGCTGGCAATCGGGTTTAACTACACCCCAAAGGGAAAAAAGAAATAAAATTTTTTAAAATGAGATACTGACCAAACTAGGGTTAAACAGTTTAGAAGTAGCGAACTATCCACTCAAAAATCGCCAACCGTCTAAGTTTGCTAATCGCTACCAACGTTGTCATACCGCGGTTTATTTGACCTCATAGTGGCGATGGATTATACTGAAAATGTGAAAGGACGACGGCTAGTTTTGAACAAACATCTTCTCACAATAAACTACTTTAAAGCTGGTTAATTAATAACACGATAATTAACGATACCCCACTCCACATGAAACGCTTTAGTTTCCTTGAAAAGTATGTTAGCTAAAAATTAGTGGCCATATCTACAACCTTAAATGATTGAGCTTCAGTTCTTCATCCTTGGCGGAAGAACGCAAGATACGTTAACAAACCTTAATAGAGTTAACCGCGGCTGTTGTCCTTTCATTGGGAGCACGGAGACATCTACTTGTCTCCGCTTTTTTGTTATAATGATGGTCCTTGGCAGGGGCGGTCCCGGTAACAAGCAGTGAGCTTGTGACTGGGACTTCTTTTTTGTTAGCGCTGAGGAAGCGCTTTCGAGAAATTTTAACGAGTTTGTGAACGCTTCCATAGTCGGTAAAACGTTTCAATAACCGCGATAAGTAAACCAATTTATGACCTATTAGCACAACTAAACCGTTCTCAGTTCACAAACTTGTTTATATTTAAGCCTTTACACAAGTTTGTTTTTAAGATATTCTTAAAGTCGTAAAGTTGTCTCGTCGAACAAAGCAATTATAATTTTTCGATTTTAGTAGTAGAGGCGACAGTGTTTATTACATGGATTTTTTTATTAAGGGGTGTATACAACCATGTATATTGCAATCAATGTTCTTGGGTTGATTGTTTTCCTGGCAATTGGTTGGCTGTTCTCAAAGGACCGTAAAGCCATCAACTGGAAGACGGTCGGCATTATGATCGTGCTGAACTTACTGTTGGCATGGTTCCTGACTAGGTCTGCTGCGGGCCGGGCCGGTGTTAAGGCCGCTGCCGATGGGTTCGTTTGGATCGTCGACGTTTCCGCAAAGGGGACTGTCTTTGCATTGGGTGATTGGTACAATGTTAAGAACTTGAACTTCATTTGTTCTGCGCTGATGCCAATCCTGATGATTGTTCCACTGTTCGATATCTTGACTTACATTGGTCTGTTGCCATGGATCATCAAGTGGATCGGACGGGGACTTTCCTACATCACTGGTCAACCAAAGTTCGAATCATTCTTCGCTGTTGAAATGATGTTCTTAGGGAACACTGAAGTGCTGGCCGTTTCCGGGATGCAAATCCGGAAGATGGGTAAGGAACGTAACTTGACGCTGGCCATGATGTCAATGTCTTGTGTTACCGCCTCTATCCTGGGTGCCTACATCGAAATGATGCCTGGTCAATACATTTTGACCGCTGTTCCGATTAACATCATTAACGCGCTGATTGCTACCAGTATGCTGAACCCAGTCAAGGTATCTCCAGAAGAAGATACGATTGAAAAGGTTGGTGCAACTGACAACGGTAAAAAGGAACCATTCTTCAGCTTCTTGGGTGACTCAATCCTCGGTGCTGGTAAGTTGATCTTAATCATCATTGCCAACGTTGTTGCCTTCGTTGCCTTGGCTGCTTTGATTGATAAGGTTTTGGCATTGTTCTGGAAACCATTATCATTGGAAAGCATTCTGGGTGTAATTATGTTCCCATTCTCTTGGCTATTGGGTCTGCCAGTTCACCAAGCATGGCAACTGGCCCAAGATATGGGGATGAAGTTAGTTACTAACGAATTCGTTGTTATGGGTAAGGTTACGGCTGATATTGCCCACTACCAAGAACACTTGAAGGCTGTCTTGACCGTCTTCGTTACCTCCTTTGCTAACTTTGGTACTTTAGGTATGATTATCGGTGCCTTCAAGGGCCTGGCTAACAAGGAAGATAACGACTACATCGCTTCTAACATTGGCTACCTGCTGTTGTCTGGTATCTTGGTATCACTCTTATCAGCTGCCTTTGTTGGCCTGTTCGTTTGGTAAGAAAATTAAAGCAGCTTGCGGGCTGCTTTTTTTAACCTAAAGGCTCGTAAACGCTTGCAATTTAAACAAGGAGGAATTTGCAATGACTACTAAGATTATTATGGATACTGATCCGGGGATTGATGACGCTGCTGCTTTGACCATGGCGATTAACGATCCGTCAATCGACCTGAAGCTGGTAACGGCCGTGGCTGGGAACGTCACTGTTGATAAGACGACCGCCAACGCCTTGAAAATTATCCACTTCTTTGGCAAGGACATCCCAGTAGCTGCCGGGGCAGAACAACCGCTGATCAAGCCGTTTGAAGATGCTGCCCGGATTCACGGTGAATCAGGAATGCCGGGTTACGACTTTGGCAACGACTACGGTCAGCCAATCAAGAAGACGGCGGTTGAAGCCCTCCACGACGCCATCATGGCCGAGGACGAAGTTACCCTGGTGCCAACTGGTTCCTACACCAACATCGCCCTGCTTTTCAGTGAATACCCAGAAGTGAAGAGCCACATCAAGCGAATCGTTGCCATGGGTGGTTCGATGTCCGGCGGTAACATGACCAGCGTGGCTGAATTCAACGTCTTTACTGACCCTGACGCAGCCCGGATCATGTACAACTCTGGTATTCCGATTGTCATGGTTGGTCTCGACGTTACTTTGAAGGCCCTCCTGACTAAGGACACCATTGAAAAGCTCGGTCAGATGAATAAGACTGGTGAAATGCTGCACGCCCTGATTACCCACTACAACGACGGTACGGACGAAGGGCGGCCGATGCACGACGTTAACACCATCTTCTACCTGCTCCACCCAGAAGCGTTTACCACTAAGAAGATGTGGGTCGATGTTCAGACGGAAGGTCCAGCAATTGGTGCCACGGTTGGCGACGTGCGGGCAGCTTACCACGACGGCAAGACGAACGCGGAAGTCTGCTTAGACATCGACGCGGACTACTTTAACAAGTGGTTCCTGAATGAAGTTAGCAAGATGAACTAAGCACCATTTGTTTGGGTGTGAAA
>DGYFJ06201__coassemble_1666_pt1 | contig 9157 bp, 8 predicted proteins | sample DGYFJ06201__metabat2_low_PE_028 | metagenome-assembled genome bin DGYFJ06201
GGTGCAGGATAAATTGCTTGCTGTCAAAATGCTTGACCTGCATTCGCTCAATGATGTTAAGCGGCGCCGTTTTAACTAGCTGGCGAACGCGTTGGTCAGAGTTGATTGCTGTATACACTTCTTTAATATCCAAGAGTATCACCCTCACTCTATGTAATTATTATAGGTGGAAGCGCTTACAATTGACTATGTCACCTGTCCTTAATATACACGAAATTTGTGTCTTTTGTTCATTAAGTTCCTATATTTGAGGACATTTGTCCCCGGAGTTTTTTTCTAGTTGAAAAAAGCCCCGCGCTGCCGAGGGCACGGGGTGATTTCAAAAGATTAACGTTGTTTGTGGCGGCCTTCAGTATCAACAGCCAATAGGGCTAACAAGCTGCCGATTCCCAGGGCAACCAGGATGGTTGAGTGCTGGCTGCCGGTTTGGGGGAGCTCTGGTTGCAAAGCGCTAACCTCCCTGGTTTTGTGACTGCCTGTGCTTGCTAGCTGGCTGCCCGCAACCATGCGGTTATTCGCCAACTGCCCGCCTGTTGCCCCTGCTTTTTTAGTTGGGGCTGTTGCCTGCGGGTTGGCGGCCTGCTTTGGCGGTAGGACTTGCGCCCGGTAGTCATTGAGGAAGCGGAACTGGTGGTGGTCTTCAAATAGTTTTCCAAGCGCTAAGATAACCAGGTCGCTGCCGGGGGCACCCTCTAGCTGGATTCCGAGCGGCAACCCCGCCGCACTAACGTAGGTTGGCAAACTGAGCGCTGGCTCCCCTGCTACATTAGCAAGCTGAGTAAAGGGAGTTTTGCTCAGGCCATGAAGCCAGGCCGCATAAATCAAATTCATTTGGTCCTTGAAGTTTAGGTCCTTAATCTGTAGCAGCTTGGCTACGTCTGCTGGCAGGAAGGCTGGGTCACTGTTCAGTGGGGCGGTCGTAGCGGTTGTTGGAGTTAGGTAGATAGGGTACTGCTGATGAAAGGTGGCCATCTGCTGGTGAACCGTAGCTAGGCCGTCCTGGTACTGCTGGCGTACGTTTTTGGGAGCATTGCGACTGGCTTCGTAGAGCGCGTAAGTCATTGGGCTGACTAGCCCCGCCTTGACGTCTTCGGCAGTCAGGTTGCGGTGGTACTTTTGCTGGAAAAGAAAGTTGGCGACGGAGCCATCACTAAGAGCTCCCAGGTAGTAATTCTGCATTAGCTTAACGCCGTCGACGGGGCTGTCCCGCTCAACCACATTGAACCCCTGGGCGCGCAGAAATTGGACAGCATTGAGAATTGCTGCCCGGGCGTCCTGACTAACCGGGGTGCCTACTGGCGAAACTAAGGAATAGGCAATCTTGAGTGAGCGTAAGTCTTGGGGGAGAGCCTTTAGTGTCCCCGCCTGTTTGGGATTTAACAGCCCCTTTAAGAGGGTCACCGTGTCGTTAATGTCCCGTGTCTCCGCAAAGTTGACCACGGATGGCGTTGTTGAATCGCCAATGATCAACCCCTGGGTTGGCTTGAGGCCGATTACCCCCGACCAGGAGGCAGGAATCCGTAGTGAGCCCCCGGCGTCGTTTCCGGTCGCGATGGGAACAATGCCTGCGGCAACGCTTGCGGCTGCCCCACCAGAGGACCCGCCGGGATTGCGGTCCAGGCTCCACGGGTTATGCGCGGGGCCATAGAGGTTGGAGTTAGTAACGTTGATCAACCCTAGTTCAGGATAGTTAGTCTGTCCGAGAATAATAAAGCCGAGGTCCTTTAATCGTTGGACGAAATTTTTAGTATAGTGTGACTGAACACCCTGCTCGTAAAATAAGCCATTCGTGTTGGGATAGCCCTTGTATGGCTGACCAATCCCTTTGATGAGGAGTGGAACCCCATAGAAAGGCTGCTCATTGTGCCCCGCCTTTTGCAAGTCTTGCAATTGCTGGTTAGCATCGTCTGGATTTATGTAGATGACATTATTTAGCTGGTGGTTCTGCTGGTCGATCTGACGGTAGGTATCGTTGATCAGGCCCTGGTCATTGATTTTGCCATCCCGAACCTGCTGGGCAAGTGCTCCGGCGGATTGGTTGGCGAACCGCCCCGTTTCAGCTGGATTGGTGGTTTGCGGCTGGTCGACTTTCCCCTGCTGCCTACTTTGACTAGCAGCTGCCTGGGCAGTCTGACTGGTAGTTGGCTGATTGCTAGCGGGAAGCTGATCGGCGAATGCCGGTACCGCGATGCTGAGATTTCCTGCCAGCAGAATCGCGGCAGCTAGCGTACTCCATTTTCTGCGATAATGATTCAAGGTTGACACTCCTCCTGTAAAAAACTACCGTTATTATATAAACAAATGGTACCGCTTGCAACTAATAACTATTGTCTATTTATGAGCAAGACGGACTTTGTCAATTAAGGAGTCGTTCATTTTGCGGTATAATGGGAGTATTGATTTTTACAGAACGGAGTAATGAATAAGTGCGGTACCTATTTTTGATTAACCCTCATTCTGGCAGTGGTAAGGGGATGGCAGTCTGGCAGAAAGTTCATCACTACTTGGCAAGCCAGCAGATTGACTACCGGTACGTTTTCAGCAAGTACCCGGGACATCCACGCGAACTGGCGGCCCAGTGTGGTCAACGCCGCCCTGTTATCAACTGCTTGGTCGTGATTGGCGGGGATGGGACTCTCCATGAAGCGTTTAGCGGCCTGCTAATGACGGAAGCTCCGTCTTGCCCGATTGCATATATCCCAGCCGGAACCGGGAACGACTTTGCCCGCGGTTACCGGATTTCTACGAAGCCCCTCGTCGCCCTGCAGCAAATTTTAAATAACCGGCAACCCCATCCTATTAACGTGGGGTGTTATCAAGACCTAAACGCAGGGGAAACGGGAATCTTCCTTAATAACTTTGGCATTGGCTTTGACGCCGCCATCGTCCATGCCACGAACCATTCGCGCACCAAGGAGTGGTTGAACCACCACCATCTCGGGACCTTTTCTTATATTTTTAAGGCGGTTCATGTCCTCTTCACTCAGCCGGCATTTGAACTGCGGGTAGCGTGCCAGGGCAAGGAAAAGGTTTTTCCACGGGCATTCCTAGCCATCGCCAGCAACCACCCGTACATCGGCGGTGGAATCTGTGTGACGCCGGACCAGCGCATCGACGTGCGGCAGCTGGAGCTGGTAGTGGTAGAAAAACGGGGCTGGCTTTCCCTGCTGGGTGCAATGCTGGCCTTTGCTTCTGGCAGGATCACGAGCTCATCATCCGCCCACGTCTTTCGCGATAGTCAGCTCAGCTACCGTGTCCGGCCGGCTCAGTACGGCCAAATTGACGGTGAGGAACCAGGTCGGCGGGCATTTTCACTCGAACTTACCTGTCGGGACTACCCGGTATGGCAGGAACCGTTGGCTAAGTAAATATAAACTGCAAATGCGGTATGAAAAAGGCCGCCAAGTTCGGATTTCCGGCTTGGCAGCCTTTTAAAGCATTCTAGAGCTATAAATTTCAGTCTTCCGCCAGCAGCTGCTGGGCGACATCAACGTCAGTAACCAGGGTGTTAGCATAATTTCCTGCCAGAGCTGCCCGAATTGCGGGGAGCTTTTTGGCGCCCCCGGCGACCAGGATGGAATCATGGAGACCCCTCAGCCGGTTGATTGGGAAAGCCATTGTCCGGGCGGTTAGCTCCTGGTTGACAATTTGTCCCTACTGGTTAACAAACTGAGAAATAATATCCCCCACTGCCGTTTGCTGGAGGCTTTGCACCTCGGCTGGGCTAAGGTGGCCAAGTTCAAAGAGGGTTGCGTCAGGGGCCGTGGTACCAACAGTGAAGATTGCAACCGTGATTTTCATCATCGTGGCGATGACGTTGTCAATAAAACGATCCTGGGTGACCATTTCTTTGACCTTCTGGTTGGCGAAGATGACTGGCAGCGGCAAAATTTGGGCTTGGGTATGGAAACACTCGTTGAAGCGTTTGGTAACCTCAACCACATAGTTATTATCGGTCGAGTTAGCGACTGTTCCCTTGAGGTAGGTAATTTGAACCCCCTATCGTTCACTAATACTAAGGTGTTTAGCCACTGCGTCGAGGGTTTGCCCCCAGCTAATTCCGAGGACGTCGTTGTCAGTCACGACTTGGGGGAGGTAGTCCGCAGTTGCCTTGCCCAGGGCAGCTAATAGTGCTGCCTGCCCCTCCCCCGTTGGAGTAGCAATCAGCACGTTTTTGAGCTTAAACTTATTCATCAGCTGCTGACGGAGACCAGCGATGTCTTGCAGAGGGTCAGTGACCTGAATTTTGACGATGTTAGTATCGCGGGCGTACTGTAAAGCACGCGATACGGTTGGTCGGGACAGGTTGAGCTGGTTTGCAATTTGGGATTGCGTGGCCCCGTCAAGGTAGTACAGCTTGCTGATTTCAACTACTTGTTTAATTTGCTTTTTGGTATCCATTAATTTTGCTCCCCTGGATTGGTTATTGTAGTTGTTATAGCAAAGAGGAGGAATCTAAAGGAGTGGGACAAAACGAGCTTGCCTAGTTCGTCGCCCCACTCCAGTTATAGATTAGAAAAGTTAAGAAAGGAGTTGCTTATTCCTTGCCGATAACCTTCATACTGTGGCTAACACCGAGCCGGGTCGCTCCGGCGTTTACCGTCGCCTCTGCTTCTTCCGCGGAGTGGATACCACCAGAGGCCTTAACTTGGGTGGTGGTTCCCGCAACCGCAGCGCTCATTAACTCAACATCGTGGACAGAAGCGCCACGGGTGGAGAAGCCGGTAGAGGTCTTGACAAAGTCGGCTTCTGCCTCGGCCACGATTTGAGAAGCCTTTGTAATTTCGTCATCGGTAAGCAGGGCGGTCTCAATGATCACCTTGACCACTTTCCCAGCGTCGTGACCAACCTTGACTAGCGCTTGGATATCATCGGCAACCTGAGTGTAATGCCCAGCCTTCATCTCACCGATATTCATTACCATATCAACTTCGTCCACCCCGTCAGCGATGGCCTGCTTAGTTTAAAAAACTTTAGCCGCCGTTGTCGTTGCGCCAAGGGGGAAGCCAATCACGGTTGCCGTGACAACATCAGTCCCCTCCACTGCCTGGTGCGTTTTAGCAACCCAGTAAGGGTTAATCATGACGGTGTGAAAGTGGTTATCAATGGCCTGCTTGATAACGGTGTCAACTTGTGTCTCAGTTGCGTCTGGGCTTAATAGGGTGTGATCAATGTACTTGTTTAGTTCCATGTTGTTCAGCTCCTTAAATTGAGTACACCATTATCACAACATATTTTTACATATGTTCAAATACACGTTTACAAATGCGAAAATAATTAGGCGAAAAAGGCCTGCGCTAGTTGCTGGTAGAAACGGCTGGCTTGATAAAAGGCTGTCAAATCCACGTATTCGTCGGTTTGGTGTTTGCTATCATTGCCCGGACCAATCAGGGCAATGTCGAATTTTCCCTTGGCATGCAAGAATTCGGAGCCATCGCTGGCGCTGGTTTGTCCTGTCGGCCGGACCGGGCTCGCCAATAGTTCCTCATGGACCTTGCCAATCAACTTGACCAGGGCGGAGTCCTTGCTACCGGACATGGCTTCTTCGGGGTAGGAAAACTGGAGTTTAAGCTGGTGCTGCGGTTGCTGGTTCAACCGGTCAACCAGCTGGTTTAAGGCGTCAAAGATAACCTGGTTGGGGTATTCGGGAATCGTCCGGATATTCCCCTTGATAACCGCCTTGGCCGGGACACTATTGACTTGCTGGCCCCCTTGAAAAACACTTTGCACATGAGTGAGTTTGCCGAGGATGGGGTTGACCTGGTTAAAGGACGCCATCAACGGCCGAACTTGACTAGCAAAGTCAACCAACTGATCGACGGCGTTGATGCCATTCTCTGGCTGGGAGCTGTGGGCCTGCTTGCCAATTGCGGTGACGCTGTAATCGATTACTCCCTTGGCCGTGTAGCCAACCTCACTCAGGCCATTCGTCGGCTCACCGATAATGAGACCGGCTAAGTCATCGGCGTAGCCAGCCTTGGTGAGTTGGGCTGCTCCGTACTCCCCCGTTTCTTCACCAATGGTAGCGAAGAGCCGAATCCGGCCGGGGATGGTATCAGTAGCGAGCATCTCGAGCATCATGACAAGCATTGCAGCGAGACCGCTCTTCATGTCGCTGGCCCCCCCGCCCGTACAAGCGTCCGTTCCTGATGGTGGCGACAAAGGGATCGCTGGTCCATTGGTCGGGGTTATCGGTGGCAATAACGTCTTCGTGACCACAGAAACCAAGCGTCCGGTCGCCTTCCCCGATGGTTACGACCAGGTTATCCCGGCCGGGCGCAAAGGGAACCCGGTCGATTTGGACCCGCTTGCCGTAAGGCTGAAATAGCGACTCGATGAAGTCAGCTACCTGTGCTTCGTTGCCGTTGACGCTATTAATTGAAATCAGCTTCGCCAGAATTGCGACTTGCGCTTCTTTTTTCATCACAATGATTCCTCCTTAGTCCTTGCCATTAATGATACTCTTTGCTGAAGGGTGAAGGAAGAATAAATCAAAGAAAGCAAACTGGACGTCCAAAATCGGCCGAGCCCCGTTAAAGATAAGAGAAAACCCAACAGAATCGGCTGGCAAGCTAATTCTGCTGGGTTCCTCACGCTCTCTTGAATAGAGTTAGTTAAAATGCAGTACGTTGCTTAACGGTACTCGTTGCGAATGGTAATGGTTGAGCGGCTGATCTGCGGGATAACCGAGAGAAATACCTACGAGCACCCGTTCGGTATCGGGAATTCCTAGAATTTGACGAAGAATATTGGAGAAGCGGACACTATTGTAGGTGGGAATTGAGCCCAGCCCTCGGTTGGTAGCGGCCAGCATGAGGGTCTGGGCAAAGGCCCCGGCGTCGAAAATTGACCAGTCTGGGGATGCTTGGGGAACCGTTATAAAGAGGATCACCGGTGAATTGTATAGGCTGTCGCTTGCCGTGCTCATGGCGGTATGGGCCTCGTCAAAATTTGAAAAGTGGTGGACGATGTCGTGCCGCCACTGTTTCATATTAGCCTGGGTACGTGGTGCCCACTCTTCCCTGCTCATCACTGGGAGGTCAGGTTGACTTGCCTGTCCAGTTTGGTCAGCTTCGCGGTAGGCTTCCTTAATCTGTTGCAGGACAGTTCCCTGCGCGCAGTAGACTTGCCAGGGCTGCGAGTTGACCCAGGACAGCGTTCGCTGGGCGACGGTGACGATTTCTTTGATTAGATCTGTTTCGACGGCCTGGTCGGTAAACTGCCGGACCGAGTGCCGTTTATTGACGACTTTGGTAAAATCCATAACGATAAATCCCCCTTACCTAAACTAAATCAATCCCTTAACGAGGAAGAATAAAATGGGAATCAATAGCGCTGGCAAAAAGTTCAGCGTTTTGATGTTCCGCAATTTTAGCAGAGTAATCCCGGTAGTTGCGATTAAGAAACCACCGACGATTGAAATCTCAGTAATGAGCTCGTTGCTGAAAAAGTCAGCTGATAAAAACTTGGCAATCAGGTAAATCCCACCCTGCCAGCAGAAGAGCACCGGTGCGCAAACCAGCATTCCCCAGCCGAAACTGGCACCAAAAACAATTGCGGTTACAAAGTCGAGCATGGCATTGGTGTAGAGCATCGTCTGGTCGCCCTTCACCGCTGCCATTACCGGACCGACAATTGACAGGGCGCCGATGCAGTACAGGAGCAATGCGGTGGCAATCCCCTTGGCAAGCTGGGAATGACCGCCGCAGCGTTCGATAAGGTGGTTATAATGTTCATCGATCCGCCACCAGGTCCCAAGAACGGCACCAACAGCTAGGCTAACAATAAACAGTACGGGATAGTTGCTTCGCGGCATGTTCAGAATTGCGTTTTCCAGGCCGATCCCGAGTGCGGCTAAGCCCATGGCGGCAAAGAGAACCTCCTGATATTTTTCTTTAATGCCGCCCTTAATCACACAACCGGCAACGGTCCCGACTAGCACCGCTATAAAGTTAACAATGGTGCCTACCATTGTGTTCATCCTCCCTGTTCAATAGTTAACGTATCCGTACTAGAATACACTTACCAGTTTAAATTAGTTTAGGTGATTTCGCCAGTAGAAAAGATGGGGATGGTAGTCAGAAACTTGGTTCAGAATTTTAAATTGAATTATTAATGTGAAAGATTGGTTGTTTGGACAAAGTAGACTGAATTTTTGCTAGAGGCCAGTTCATCTCAGCCCCGTGTTTTTTGGCCCTCCCAACCCTAATCCGCAGCAAAACGAATTACTATTATTGGCCGGATCGCTTATCAATCTATTAGCTTTTAGACGCTATTTACAACGCTTTTTAGAATATTTTGATTATTTAGCATGTTTAGACTTGATATTATTTTTAATAATCATATAATAATGGCGTTAGGTAGTTTATGGATTTGCTACTTAACTCCCCCAGAATCTAAATAATACTCTTTCCTAGAAACCATTTGAGTGTTACTTAGTGTGAGACCTCCCTATCTCACAAAAAAGCATCGGTTCTTTCCGCCGATGTCTTTTTATTTTGCTATTGATTATTTTCTTGGCTACTTGTGTTTGTGGTTACCGGACTGCTTGTTGCAACAGCTGGACTAGCACCACTCTGTCTGACGCTACTGGTTCCGGTAGTATTGGCGTTGTTAACAGAGGCAGCTCGACTGACGCTAGATTGGCTCACTGCCGTCGGTGCAGAACTAATCGCCGTTGCCCTTGCCTGGCGAACGGTTAGGTCTTTAGCAACCTGCTTGCCGTTTCGCTTCGCAACCACCTGGTAAGGTCCGGCGGAGTCTAAGCTAATGACTTTCGTGGTGGTTCCACGTCCTCGAGCGACTGTGAAGTTCTGGTAGACATGTCCCGTGTTGCGGCCCTTGACGGTGACCGTGGTACCACGGGATACAGTGATTTTGATGTTGACCTGGCCGTTATCTTCCATCGTTACGTCTGAAGTAAAGTCTAATTTGATAGCTTGCTCAGCCTGTGACGATGTTGAACTAGACGTCGCTTTGACCGGTCGGGCGGGTTTGGCGGCCTGGCGGTGAGTATTTACGCCGGTATAAATCGCTCCTCCAACGCCAACCAGGAAAACAAGGAGCAGCAGCCAATTGAAACAAATTGCTCCCCTACTGATTTCGGTATTGCCTTTTTAGTGCGGCGGACCTGACGAATGAACTGGATTATTAGTAG
>DGYFJ06201__coassemble_2067_pt1 | contig 7750 bp, 3 predicted proteins | sample DGYFJ06201__metabat2_low_PE_028 | metagenome-assembled genome bin DGYFJ06201
ACAGCCTGGTAGACAAACACCCGGACGGCCTTGGCTGAATCCTCATGGAAGCGGTAGGGGTTGGCCACCAATAATTTGTAACCAACTCCCTGAACATCTACCACGATGTACTGGGGGGCAACCATGCTAATGGTTCCCTTTAAATATTCATACACGTCAGAAAACTCCTTTATCACTAAAAATCATGGTCGTCGAAATCGTCAGCATACGGAACATGAGCTTCCTGGATCCGTTTAAACATCTTTTCGAGGTCGCGGTCGTTAAAATGAACCGTTACGGGACGACCGTGAGGACAGTTAAACGGGTTCTCACACTGGGGAAGCCGGTGCAACAGTGCCCGGGCCTCCCGCTCGTCCAGGTGGTGGTTAGCCTTAATCGCCCGTTTGCAGCTCATCATGATGGCCGTCTTCATCCGAAATTGCTGGACGGTCAGCTTGCCGTCCTTAATGATCCAATCAATCATTTCCCGGACGGTATCCTCTTCTTGCCCCTCTTTAAACCAGGTCGGATGTGACCGTAGCAAGAAACTATTTTGCCCAAAGTGTTCCAAGTGCAGGCCAACACTTGCTAAGACGTCAGCATGATTGCTGATGGTCAAGGCGTCAACCGTCGAATAGTTCAACACTAGCGGAACCAGGAACGTCTGCTGATCAGCACTGACCTGACCAATTTCCTGCCGGTAACGCTCATAGTTGATCCGCTCCTGAGCAGCATGCTGGTCCACGATATATAAACCATCACTAGCCTGAGCTAATAAAAAGGTTCCCTGGAGCTGGCCGATATATTGCAGGTCTGGAAAGCGTCCCGTCTCCTGGTCGCTCTTGTCATGAACGTCCAGTTCGAGGTTTTCCGTCTGGACTGGCGCGGTTGGCTGACTGTCAGCGGCTGGCCTTCCCGAATCATTAAACAGTGCCGGCAGGCTTTCGTCTTGGTAACGAGCATCAAACTCCTTCATCCGGGCAGAATTTAGTTCACTGCTCTGGTGGATAATCACCGGGGCTGGGATTTGGCTGTCGACCGTATCCGCCCCGGCCTTTGCCGTGCTCGTTGGCTGAGGAGACGTCACGGCTGCGCTGGACGCTCCTGCCGTGTCAGCTTGGTCAACCCCGTAGGAAGCCGCCGCCTCGTTCAGGCGCCGGTTAAGGTCGTCAACTAGGTCCGGATCTGGCTGGGGGGTAAACCGGTCCGCATCCACGTCAGGAATTAGGTTTTCCTGGGCAATCCGCTGGCGAATGGTTTGCGCAATCAGCTTAGCTAGCTGGTCCTCCTTGCTCAGACGGACCTCCCGTTTTGCCGGATGGACATTGACGTCTACCAGGACCGGATCCAAGTCAATGTTAATGACGGCCACCGGGTAGCGCCCCACCATCAGCTTTGACTCATAGCCTTGGATAATCGCCTTAGTCAGGGCATAATTACGGACGTAGCGGTGGTTGATCATTATCGTAATGTACTGGCGAGACGCCCGGGTTAACTCCGGCAAGGAAACAAAGCCGGTTACCCGAAAATCATTATCGGTCCCCTGGACAGCCAGCATCTTCCGCCCCGCTTGAATTCCGTAAATCGTTGCGATTACCTGCTGGAGGTTATCGTTCCCCGCCGACCGAAAGATTTCCTTCCCATTATGGGTAAAGCTAAAGGCCACCTGGGGATTAGCGAGGGCCAGCCGGTTGATAATATCAGTAATTCGAGCCAGTTCCGTCTGGGGAGATTTGAGGTACTTCAAGCGGGCTGGCGTATTGAAGAAGAGTTCCGTCACCCGGACGTCAGTTCCCCGCCGGGCCGGTGCTGGTTGGTTGGCAACCAGCTTGCCACCCCGGAGATGGACAGTCCGGCCAGCGGTTGCGTCCGCGATGGCCGTCGTTAGTTCGACGTCTGCAACCGAAGCAATGCTGGGCAGCGCCTCCCCGCGAAAGCCCATCGTCTGGACCCGAAAAAGATCTTGGCGGCTATTGATCTTACTCGTGGCATGGCGCTTAAAAGCTAATTCCACGTCATCAGCAACGATTCCCTGACCGTCATCAATCACCCTGATGCTATCAAGGCCTGCATTTTCCACGATGATGTCAACCCGTTTGCTCTGAGCGTCCAGGGAATTTTCCACCAGTTCCTTCACAATTGAGGCCGGCCGTTCAATTACTTCCCCGGCAGCGATTTGATCAGCTAAAATACCATTTAATTCATGAATCTGCCCCATTCGCCTTCACACCTCACTTTAGTTTTTGCTGCCAGTCATATAGCTGGTTCATTACCTCCATCGGCGTCATTCCCATCAGGTTAAGCTCCTTCAGCTGGTTAAGCACCCGTTCCTCTTTTTTATCCAGCTTCTTGGCGGCCGGCTGGGGGTTAAACAATTCCATTTGGCCGTTCTGTTCAACTAGCGGAGCTACTGCGGGCGCTTCCTGGACCCGGTCGTTTGGCTGGACCGCAGGCTGTTGCGGAGTCGGTTGGTTGGTCGGGGCTGCTGCCCCCTTCTTAGCCAGCTCGGCTTCCTTATTCTCCAATTTCTGCAGGATCTGGTCGGCACGTTTCAGAAGTGGCGCGGGCATGCCAGCCAGCTTGGCAACGTGGATCCCGTACGACTTATCCGCTGGCCCTGCACTGACCTTGTGGAGGAAGACCAGCTCACCGTTCTTCTCCGTTGCCCCCACGTGAACATTCTTTAAGCGGGGAAGGGTCTCTTCCAGGCTGGTTAGTTCATGGTAGTGGGTGGAGAAGAGGGTCTTGGCGCGAACGTGCTGGTGGACATACTCAATTATTGCCTGGGCCAGGGCCATCCCATCGTAAGTAGCGGTCCCACGGCCAATCTCATCAAAGAGGATCAGGCTCCGGTCCGTGGCATGACTCAGGGCATTGTTAGCCTCCATCATCTCCACCATAAACGTACTTTCGCCGGAAATCAGGTCGTCCGCCGCCCCAATCCGGGTAAAGATTTGGTCAAAAATCGGCAGCTCAGCCCGGCTTGCCGGAACAAAGCACCCCATCTGGGCCATTACCGCCGTCAGTGCTAACTGCCGCATATAGGTACTCTTCCCGGACATATTAGGTCCCGTAATCAGCAGGATATCCGTGTCGTCCCCCATCTGGACGTCGTTTGGAACGTATTCCTGGTGGCCCATAAACTTTTCTACCACTGGGTGGCGCCCGTCCTTAATCTGTAACCGGTGACCACTATTCATTATCGGCCGTACGAAGTGATAGTCTTCACTGACCACGGCAAAGCTCTGCAAAACATCCAGTTCGGACAGGGCCTGGGCCAATTTTTGCAACCGCTGGATTTGCTCCTTGACCTGCTCACGAATCTTCACAAAGAGGTCGTATTCAAGGGCCACTGACTTCTCCTGGGCGCCGAGGATTAGGGCTTCCTTTTCCTTTAGCTCCGGCGTAGAGAAGCGCTCCGCGTTGACCAAGGTTTGCTTTCGTTCGTACCTATCCCGCGGAATCTTATCCAGGTTGACCTTGGTAACTTCGATAAAATAGCCAAAAACATGGTTATAACCAATCTTCAAGTTATTGATACCAGTTACCTGCCGCTCCTGCTCTTGAAGGTCAGCGATCCACTGCTTGCCGTTGTTCATGGCATCCCGGTACTGGTCTAACTGGTCATTGTAGCCATCCTTAATTACCCCACCATCCGTGACCGCAATCGGCGGTTCTTCCACGATGGCCCGGTCAATCAAGTCGGCAATATCCGTCAAGGGGTCTAAGCGGCTAGTAAGGTCTGTAAAAACTGGGGAGTCCAGGGTTTCGAGGACGTACTTAATCTTGGGGACCTGCTCCAAAGACGTCTTTAGCTGAATCAGGTCCCGGCCATTGACACTCCCGTACGCGACCCGGCCAGCTAGGCGTTCCAGGTCATAAACCTTAATCAATTCTTCTTGAAGGTTGCTCCGTTCGAAGTAGTGGTCAAGCAGCTCGGCCACTTTATCCTGGCGTTCCTTAATTGCCGCCGGATCAATCAGCGGCCTGTCCAGCCAGCGTTTTAAGAGCCGGCTGCCCATCGCCGTTTTGGTCTCGTCCAACAGCCAGGATAGGGTTCCCTGACGCTTCCCGCTACGGAGGTTGGTCATCAGTTCGAGGTTCGTCTTGGAATAATGATCAATCTTCATAAACGAACTAGGTTGGTAAGCAATCGCCCGCTGCATATGGGCAAGAGAACGTTTTTGTGTCGTCAGCAGGTAGGAAACCAGGAGGCCCACCACGTGCCGCTGACCTGAGGCTGTCAGGTCCTGGGTCAGGTAGCTGATCTCCGACCGCTTGAGAATTTCCGCCTGCTGGGAAAGCAGGATGTGCCGGCTGTCCAAGGCAGCTTTGAGGCGGGCGGGCAGGTCCCCCTCCCCGACGACTTCCTTGCTCTGGAGGTTGATCAGTTCGTTAACGACCCCCTCGACGTTGCCTAAGCTGGTCGTTTTCAGTTCCCCCGTCGACAAGTCGGTGTACGCCAGGTTAAACTGATTATCCGCCTGGCTAATTGCCGCCAAATAGTTATTCTGCCGCGCTTGATCACCATTGAGGTCCATCTGGGTTCCTGGAGTAATCAACCGGGTTACAGCCCGTTTGACCATTCCCTTAGCCTTCTTTGGATCCTCCATCTGTTCACAGATTGCTACCTTGTAGCCCTTGTCAATCAACACGTCAACATAGCTTTCAACGGCCCGGTGGGGAACCCCACACATTGGAATTAGATTTTTGGCACTGTGATTCCGGGTCGTCAGAGTCAGCTCTAGCAGCTGAGCCCCCTTCACCGCATCTTCGTTAAAAAGTTCATAAAAGTCACCAAGGCGATAAAACAGGAAAGCATCTGGATACTGGTCCTTGACCTTCTGATACTGTTCCATCATTGGTGTTTGTTTCTTTGCCAAAAAGTTCACCTCATTAAAAACTCTGCGTAATTTACATATGACAATTATATTTTTTGTGTCTCGTCAGTGCAAGCAGGGCACCGGGGATTTAAAAAACAAGAGAGGGGGACAGAAACTATTGGCCTAGTTCGTAATCCCACCTCCGTCGACGTGCAGCCAGCCTCCTGCAGATTGCACTATTAACTTTAAAATAGCAAAGAGGTTGAGCTGAGTCCCAACCTCTTGCTTGATAACGCTGGCTGATTGGCTAACTATTTTGCATAGTCAACCGCCCGTACTTCACGAATAACCGTTACCTTAATGTGGCCTGGATATTCTAACTGTTTCTCAATTTGTTGTTTAATATCATGAGCCAAAGTCGTTGCTTCCATGTCAGAAATCTTCTTTGGCTTGACAATTACTCGTAATTCACGACCAGCCTGAATGGCAAAACTATGGTCGACACCATCGTAATTATTAGCTATACCTTCTAGTTTCTTTAGCCGCTGAATGTATTGCTCTAAGGACTCACTCCGGGCACCAGGGCGGGCACCAGAAATGGCATCCGCTGCCTGTACCAGGACGGCAATGACCGACGTTGCCGGTACATCGCCGTGGTGAGAAGCGATTGTGTTAATCACAACCTTATTTTCCTTATACTTCCGCGTCAGTTCAACTCCTAATTCAACGTGGGAACCATCGACCTCATGGTCAACTGCCTTTCCGATATCGTGAAGGAGTCCGGCCCGTTTAGCCAGAGCCACGTCTTCACCTAATTCACCCGCCATAATACCGGCTAGTTTAGCCACCTCGATCGAGTGGTTAAGGACGTTTTGCCCGTAACTGGTCCGGTACTTCATCCGGCCGACCGTCTTAATCAGGTCGGGGTGCATTGAATGAATACCAAGGTCGAAGAGCGCCTGTTCACCGGTCTCCCGGAGCTGACTGTCCATTTCCTTGCGGGCCTTGTCAACTGCCTCTTCGATCCGGGCCGGGTGAATCCGGCCATCCTGAATTAGCTTTTCCAAGGCGATCTTAGCAATCTCCCGCCGTACGGGATCAAAGCCACTCAAGACAACCGCTTCCGGCGTATCATCAATAATCAGGTCAATCCCGGTCAGGGTTTCCAAGGTCCGAATATTCCGACCTTCGCGCCCGATAATCCGGCCCTTCATATCATCATTCGGCAGGTTAACAACTGAGACCGTCGTTTCGGAAACTACATCGGCGGCACTCCGCTGGATTGCTTCCACGATCAATTTCTTTGCATTACGATCCGCGGTCACTTCGGCTTCTTGCTCACTATCACGGATCATTACTTCCCGCTCTGTCTTGAGCTGTTCCTTCATTTCTGCCATAAGCAGGCTCTTGGCATCCTCGTGTGACATCTGCGCGACCTTTTCCAATTCGGCCTGACGCTGGTCAACTAATACGGCTGCTGCCTGTTGCTTTTGGTGAAGTTTCTCAGTTTCCTGATCCAGTTTGTGTTCACGCTTGCCGACCGCTGATTCACGTCGTTCTAATGCGGAATCCTTGTGATCAAGGCTGGTTTCACGCTGCAGAAGACGATCCTCCTGCCGCTGAACCTCACTCCGGCGTTGTTTTAGCTCATCTTCAACATTTTCACGGTAGCGGTGACTTTCTTCCTTAGCCTCCAGAATCGCTTCTTTTTTCGCCGTTTCCGCTTCACTCTTAGCGGTCGCAATAATTCCCGCAGCGGTCTGCTGCGCCGCTGCTAACTGTTTTTCGTAAGTTGCTTTACGAATAGCATAGCCAATAACAAGACCGACAACCATAGCAAGCGCGGCGAAAATAAATAACTGCACAATTTCACCCCCGCTTCAACTATTTTGTTGTTGGTTGGTTAATAATTTTCACCATGTCATGCTTAAAAAGCATCACACAAATTAAATTTTAATCTTGGTCAAGGAAGGTGTCAACTATTATTATTTTGTCGCCTCCTCAGCAAAAAAGGGAGTCACAAACATTTGTGCTCCCTTAGTTAACAGTATTAGTTAGTTCTTGCTGGCCTCTTCGATGGTCTCCTGCTGACCAGCAGCCGGAGCGTCACCATCATCGGCGGCCTTCTTGCTCTCTTCCAGCGGCTTCATGCCATTAGCAACCCGAACCTTATTCATCAGTTCCATCATGCTGTCTGGGTGATCAGCAAGCCACTGTTTGGCGTTTTCCCGGCCCTGACCAATTCGTTCGTTGCCGTATGAGTACCATGCACCGCTCTTCTTCACCAGGTCCTGGTCTACCGCCATATCCAACAGTTCACCAGTCTTCGAGATTCCTTCACCGTACATGATATCAACTTCACACCGCTTGAACGGAGGTGCTACCTTATTCTTAACGATTTTGACCTTCGCTTTATTACCGATGACGTCGGTTCCGTTCTTAATCTGTTCCGCCCGGCGGATTTCCATCCGGATGGTAGAGTAAAATTTAAGGGCCCGGCCCCCAGTAGTCGTTTCGGGATTTCCAAACATAACCCCGACCTTTTCACGGATTTGATTGATGAAAATCGCAATTGTCTTCGTCTTGTTGATTTCACCGGAAAGTTTCCGCAAGGCTTGGGACATCAACCGCGCCTGCAAACCGACGTGGTGGTCACCCATGTCACCATCAATTTCGGCTTGGGGAACCAGAGCGGCTACGGAATCAATAACGACCAGGTCAATTGCACTGGTGGCAATTAAGGCATCCGCAATCGCCAGTCCCTCTTCACCGGTGTCTGGCTGGGATAAGAGCAGATTGTCGACATCAACCCCAAGGGCTTCCGCATACTGCGGGTCTAAGGCGTTTTCGGCATCGATGTACGCTACCGTGCCCCCTTGCCGTTGAACTTCTGCCACGGCATGGAGGGCGACAGTCGTCTTCCCCGAACTTTCAGGACCGTAGATTTC
>DGYFJ06201__coassemble_2416_pt1 | contig 6813 bp, 9 predicted proteins | sample DGYFJ06201__metabat2_low_PE_028 | metagenome-assembled genome bin DGYFJ06201
TATGGCACTACTGGAACGGTTGCAGGGCTTCGAAGGTAAGGTCGCCCCGTTCAGCACGGGTTGGTCCGCGACGGGGAATTATCAGCAGGACTTCACTGCCCATGCCGGAAAGCTGCGGGTCCTTCTCGGCTATCACATCTTGACCCACGGGCGGCCGCGGTATGACCAGGCAAGCCTGATGTCCTGGCTGCGGAAACTATAATTCACTTTTTGCATGTAAAGGTAATTGAAATAAGTATTTCACATTGCCATGACTCCGGTTTAGACTAACGGTAATGAAATTCAAGGAGTGATTATAATGGCAAAAAATGAAGAAACAGTAAAGAAGGACCTGTTTGGCTTTGGTGAAAAGAACGTTGCCTTTGCTAAGTACTTTATCGGTGACAGTTATTTAAATGGGTTGGTGGCACCTGACGACAACATTGACGTGAATGTTTCTAACGTTAACTTTGAACCCGGCTGCCGGAACGACTGGCATATCCATCACGATGGTTTCCAAATCCTTTTGGTAACTGCCGGTGAAGGTTGGTACCAAGAAGAAGGTAAGCCTGCTCAACTGCTCAAGCCTGGTGACGTGGTTGCCATTCACGAAGGCGTTAAACACTGGCATGGCGCTACTAAGGACTCTTGGTTCTCCCACATTGCGATTACCAAGGGAACTAGTGAATGGCTGGAAAAAGTTGACGATGAATATTACGATCAACTCGAAAAGTAAAAATTTAAAGGGGCTCCGGCCTCTTTTTTATTTAGTCAAATTATATATACGGAAAGAAAATTTGTGCGCATTCCCGGTTTCAAAACTGGACAAGGAATCCCCACTTGCGGGATAATCGAATTAATTATTAGCAACGGGAGACTCTGCTACTCATGAACTTATTATTTTCAATTGACGACCGTTTTTACCAGTAACTGCTAACGACCCTGTATTCCATTAAGCTCAATTCGAGCTTTGCTGGTGAAAAAGTGAATGTCTATGTCATTGCTAATGGACAGTTCCACTATTCGGCCCAATTAGCGGCCGGGTGTCAGCGCCTGGGGATGCACTACCACGAGGTGCCGATTCCGGACACCGCCTTTCAAAATGCCCCGGTGACCGATCGCTATCCGCTAACCATTTATTACCGGCTCTTAGCACACCTGTACCTACCGAAGGACCTGCACCGCATCCTCTACCTAGATGCCGACATTCTCTGTATCAATGACTTGCAGCCGCTGTATAACACCGACCTGACTGGCTATCTTTATGCTTCGGCAATCCATACCAATTTGACCAACGCAACCGAGGTTATTAACAAAATCCGCCTGCAAAACTTCGATGCGGATGGTTACTACAATTCGGGCGTGCTGCTGATGAACCTTGACGAGATCCGTAGTCATGTCCTCCTGCTGCCGGACCAGGACGTGCTCAATGCTCTGTATGGCCACCATATTAAGTCCGTGCCGGACGAACTGTATAACTTTGATGTTCGCAACCTGCGAATTTACGAAACGATTTCCATGGGGGTTGATACCCTGGATTGGGTCATGAAAAATACCGTCCTCCTTCATTATTGCGGAAGGCAGAAACCGTGGCTGGAGAACGTCAACCACGGGAAATTCACCGCGTTATATAAGAACTACTTTCAGATGACTAAAAAGTTCTTATTAGGCTAATAGGGGAGGGATTCTTGATGGCAGATACTTTGAGCAAACGGGTTTCACTGATTGAATTGTTCTACGACCTGGTCTTTGTCTACATGGTTTCGCAGGCCACGGGCCTGATTCACCACCTGCACCACGGCGTCGTTAGTCTAACGACGCTGGGAATTTTCTTCCTGGTCGTAATTGTCTTTATCAATTCCTGGATGGTGCAGATGGTTTTTACCAACCGCTATGGCAAATCATCGTGGACTAACATTATCTTTTCGTTTGTCGACATGGCAATTGTGCTGTACATGTCGAATGCCTTTACGGTGACCTTTGACCGGAAACTGGCGACCTTTTTCATTGCGGCAGGCTTGTTGTCGTTAACGCTGTGCCTGCAATACTTGATTACCTACTTCCAGGCCGAAAAAGAGGTAGATAAGAAGATTACGGTGGCGTTTACTGGAATCCTCGGCTTCCGGACGGTCACCCTGCTGATTGGTGGCTTCTTCTATAACACCTGGGGGATTGCGATTGCCCTGGCTGGAATCGTGGTTAGCTGGATTGCGCCGGCGTTTACTGGTAAGTATACCCGCCACCACCCGATTATCTTTTCCCACATTCTGGAACGGCTGACGGACCTGATTATCGTGATGTTTGGGAAACCATTGTCGGAATTGCGGATTACTTTACCCGAGAAACGCTCTCCTGGCCGTCAATTCTTATCTTTCTCGTTGTGGTAGGGCTCTTCTTTACTTATATCGTTGAATTCGACCACCTGATCGATGAGCACCGGCGCAAGGAGACGGGAAACCTGCTAATTTACCTGCACTATTTCATTCTGTTTGGCCTGAGCATGGTGACCGTTGCGCTACGCTTTATCCACGAACCAGAAGCCAACCATGTCTTTGCGGTGACCTTCCTGTATGTAGGCATTCTGCTCTTCTATATCGGTTTAGACATTGCGAATTATTATAACCAGCGTCATTTACGGGTAAGCCCGGTGGTAAAGGGGGGGCTTTATTGCCGTCACCCTGGTCGGCTACTTAGTATCATTAACCAGCCATGAGTTTGCTCTGTTAACGTTAGTTGCGGCACTCGTAACGGTCATTAATGCGGGGATGCTGGTCCGCTTCCTAATCAAGCAAGATTAGTAGTTTGCACCAACTACTAATTTTTTGTCAGTGTTTCATTGACATATCGAAAAACGACGATATAATGTAAACATGAAGTTAAATGAAAAACTCTTTAAGGCGCTCGCTAATAAGACGCGCCTAGAAATCTTACAGTGGCTCAAGGACCCAGAAAATGAGATTCACGTGCCCACCTGCATACCCATTAGCGAGGAAATCAAGGATTACGGGGGTGTCTGTGTTAGCGACCTGGTCAACCAATCGGGGTTGGCACAGTCGACGGTTTCGTCATACCTCAACATGCTAGTGGAGGCAGACCTGCTGATAGCGGTGCGGCATGGCAAGTGGACATTCTACCGTCGGAATGAGGCGGCAATCCAAAAGCTGGGTGAGTTGATCAAGGAAGAATTGTAGTGGTTCTTCTTTTCTTTTGCGAGTATAAATCGTTAAATAGCGATATGTAAATGTTGAGGAGGTTGGATGATGCTAGTAGGTCAAATGGTCGGTTTGAGCGTGATGGCAGGCCTGCTGCTGATCTTAACAGGAGGCACGCCGCGGAAGAAACGGTAGGGAGCTTGGAAGTGGGACAGAACTAGCTTGACTAGTTTGTCGTTCCAGCTCCGTTAACCTATGGGGGGTCAAGCGCTGGCTGATCAGCGGTTGCACTGCCGCTAGCTATTGCACTGTTACGTTTTTACCTTTAAGTATAATATTTAAGAGGCTGCGTCCATTTCCAGTCTTAGTTAAATTTTTTATTTTTTCAAACAGTACTGATTGTAATTTAGTCCAAAGGAGTGACGTTATTATGAAGAAAATTGTTGTGTTAACAGGAAGCCCACACCACCCGGGAAGCTCGGAACAATTAGCGAATGCTTTCGTTAAGGGTGCTACTGAAGCAGGAAATGAGGTTTACCGCTTTGATGCTGGCCGGCGGGTCAATGAATTTTCGCTAATTCAATTAGAAGATAATCATCCGGGGCAGGAAGTTGAGGTCGAACCAAACGACATCATCAAACGGGAAGTCATGCCCAAGCTATTAGAGGCTGACCTGGTAGTGCTGGTCAGTTCCCTTTATTACTACGGAATTAATTCCGCTTTAAAGGCCGTAATCGACCGTTTTTACAGTTATAATCACGAACTGCACGGTAATAAGCAGGCAATCACCCTGGTTTCCGGCTACGGGCAGGAGGAGGCCTTTGCTTCCCTGAATTTGTATTTTAAACAGTTGTTGGATTATATGCGCTGGCAGCTAGCGGGGAGTGTCTTGGCAGCCGATTCGTGGAATGAAGCAAAACTTTCCCGGCATGTTCAGGAGGCATATGCACTGGGCAGGTCAATTGTTTAGCCTTTTCTTTACAGCCGAGGGCTAATGTGAACTGCTTTATGGCGAAACTAATTTGTTGACAGTTGCCAGTGGTAGAGTATAAACTATACTTACTATTTATAAGCATAAAAATATTTGTAAGGAGATTCTTACAGTGAAGTTTACGGTTGTTCATAATCAGCCTACGGTTAGCTGCTGTTGTTAAGCCTCCTATTGGGAAACCTCTAGCTTGCAACAGTATTCATTATAAGTGAGGTGGTTTAATGAAGCAGCCTTCATTGCGGATCGGTATCCTTAACCTAATGCATGATAAGGTCGATACCCAAGAGCGCTTTAGCAAAGTTTTGCAAAATGGCCCGTACGAAGTTGAAGTCGATTTCTTCTACCCCTGGAGCCATTACACTGGTCGTCCGGTTCCGGACCTGGTTCAGCAAATTTCACAACCCTTGGATTTGCGGAAAGTTACGGAGTACGATGCCTTTATTATCACTGGTGCCCCGGTTGAGCAGCTACCATTTGCAGAAATTACTTACCTAGAAGAAGTTCACCGACTGATTGACCGGTTGGTAGAGCAAGAGATTCCCCAACTATATATCTGTTGGGGAGCAATGGCGGCGGCTGACTACCTTTATGGTATTCCAAAGCGGCTTTTACCGGAGAAACTCTTTGGTGTCTTTCCCAACTTTCGGCGCGACCCTGACCCGTTGCTGGCAGGACTGCCCGACGGTTTTTGGGCTCCCCATGCTCGCTACGCGGAATTAAATGCTGCACGGCTAGTCATCAATGCAGTTACTAAGGAGCAGCGTTTATTTTCATTCCGGGCGCGTGGACAAAATCAGTATTTCCTGTTTTCACATTTGGAATACGGTCGGGATGCCCTGCTAAAGGAATGCCGGCGTGAACGCAATGCCCATCCTGACATTCAATACTTAAAGCCGCAAAACTACTTCCGGGATCCGCTTCACATGAAGGGGCCGGAGTTCAGCTGGGAACGAACCCAGCGCACTTTCTTTGACAACTGGCTGCGGTCGGTTGCTGAACAGATGACCGTTAATCAATTAGTAAAGGAGTAATAACTATGACTAAAATCGTTAATTCAATCGTTGACTTGGTAGGAAACACCCCGCTTGTAAAGCTGAACCGGGTGGTGCCTGAAGATGCTGCTGACGTATACGTTAAACTTGAATTTCTTAATCCCGCGGGTTCAATTAAGGACCGGATCGCCTTGGCAATGATTGAGGATGCGGAAAAGGCAGGAAAGCTGCAGGCTGGGGGAACCATTGTTGAACCGACGTCGGGGAATACTGGTGTTGGTCTGGCAATGGTTGCCGCGGCAAAGGGCTACCATCTGGTAATTACCATGCCGGAAACGATGAGCGTTGAGCGGCGGAAGCTAATGCAAGGCTACGGTGCTGAACTGATTCTGACACCCGGCGCTGATGGAATGAAGGGGTCGATTGCGAAGGCCGAAGAACTAGTAAGAGAAAAGAGTTACTTCATGCCAATGCAGTTTGCAAACCCCGCCAACCCGGCAATCCACGAAAAGACAACCGGTCAGGAAATTTTATCAGCGTTTGGCGGTGAGACCCCGGATGCCTTTGTAGCCGGAGTTGGTACCGGTGGAACCTTAACCGGGGTTGGCCGGGCGCTAAAGAAAGCTGACAAGGCGGTTCAGATTTATGCCCTGGAGCCCGCTGAGTCACCGCTGCTAAAAGATGGTAAGGGTGGCAAGCACAAGATTCAGGGAATCAGTGCTGGCTTTATCCCGGATGTGTTAGACACTGATATTTATGACGAAATTCTGGAAGTCAAGAGTGATGATGCGATTGCCATGGCCCGTGAGGTCGGGCACCAGGAAGGAATTCTCGTGGGAATTTCCTCGGGTGCCAATATTAAAGGCGCTATTGAACTGGCGAAGAAGCTGGGCAAGGGCAAGAAGGTTGTCACCGTTGCGCCTGATGGTGGAGACCGTTACTTATCAACTGAATTATTCGACTACTAATTGCTTAACAGCGCAAAGATCCTGGATGGGTGGAGAGATTAAACACCTATTCAGGATTTTTTTGTAAAAAAGTGCTTGCCTTAAAGTCAACTATAAGGATTAGTATAAAAACCGTTGAAAGGATACCAAAAATAATGAGGTGAAACAAAATGGAAGAAACATTTACTTTGCACAACGGTGTTAAGATGCCAGAAATTGGTCTTGGAACATTTAGAATGTCATCTAGTGCAGCCCAAGGTGCTGTTGAAGCAGCGCTTGCTGATGGCTATCACTTAATTGATACTGCCGAAGCCTATTACAACGAAGATGGGGTTGGTCGTGGTATTAAAAATTCTGGTGTCAATCGTGAAGACTTATTTGTCAGCACGAAGCTCTGGACCTCGTCATACAATGATCCAGATGCAGTTGATAAGGCGCTGGATCGTCTCGGCCTTGACTACATCGATCTTCTTTTTCTTCACCAACCAACTGGTGATTGGAAGACTGCTTACCGGACTTTAGAAAAAGCTTATGCAGATGGTAAGATTAAGGCCATTGGGATTTCAAACTTTGACCGGAGTGCTTCACTACTAAAGAGTGCCATGGATTTTGCTGAAGTTAAGCCGCAAGTTCTTCAGGCTGAAGCTCACCCATACTTCCCGCAAACTGAAGCCCGTGAAATTTTGAAGCCTTACGGAACTCGTTTGATGGCTTGGTACCCACTTGGATCAGGTGATCGTAGTCTAATCAAT
>DGYFJ06201__coassemble_2476_pt1 | contig 6685 bp, 7 predicted proteins | sample DGYFJ06201__metabat2_low_PE_028 | metagenome-assembled genome bin DGYFJ06201
CCAACGAACAAACATAAAAGCCAAAGGGTCTTTTCAACTTAACCGTTGAAGTATTCATCCCTATTCCTTTTTTCTATATACGAGTCATAAACTAATTAATACAATCCACTCATAGTTATTAATACTATCATCATGTTAGCGCTTTATAAAACTCGGATTAATAAAAAGATATTTATGGAAAAATAAGAATACATTTTATTATAAGCTAATCATCCTTTAAACTAAAAAAGTAGGGGCACTACGGCTCCTGCTTTCTTAGTTTGGCTTCAATTATTTCCCGTAATTATCTAAGTAGTGATTATATTGTTTCCGGTTCAATGATTTTTCTGATTCACCAATCACCAGGGTGGCAATTGAGTTTCCCACCACGTTAACTGCCGTCCGGCCCATGTCAACGAAACGATCAATCCCGGCGATAAAGGTTAGACCGGCCATCGGAACCCCAATCGTCGAAACACTGGCAAGCAGGACCACAAAGGACGCGCCGGGCACCCCAGCCATCCCTTTACTGGTAATCATTAATACCACTAGGAGCGTAATTTGATGTGCAAGCGTCAGGTGCAAGCCGTACGCCTGTGCGAGGAAGATTGCCGCTAGTGATTGGTAAATCGCGGAGCCATCAAGGTTAAAGGTATACCCAGTAGGGATAACAAAGGAGGTAACCCCCTTTTCAACTCCCATCTCATGGGTCTTTTTCATCAGCCGTGGCAACGTTACTTCAGAACTAGCAGTTGTAAAGGCTAAGATGATTTCGTCCCAAATAACCCGCATCGTCTTCCAATAACGCAGGTGGAAGAGGTGGGCCGTAATCCCTAAAACAACAACGATGAAAATAATCATTGTCACGTAGGCAATTAAAATGAAGTAACCCAGCGGCAGGAGCGCACTGATCCCCATCTCCGCAATGGTCATCCCAATTAGTCCAAAGACACCAATGGGTGCAAACTTCATTACCCAGTTAGTGACCTTGAACATAACCTCAGAAACCCCGTTCAAAACATCAATCAGAATTTTGGCTTTTTCACCGACGGCCGCAATCCCCAGCCCAAAGAGTACTGAAAATAGGATCACCGGCATCATGTCACCATCAGACATCGACTTAAAGATGTTTGTTGGAATAATTGAAAGAATCAAAGGCCAAAAGCCGCTGTCGTGAGCAGCATGCTTAGCAGTCGACATGTACTGCGAAATGTCCGTTGCGTGAAGATCATGAATATTGATAAAAGAGCCCGGGTGGGTAAGGTTAGCCATCCCAATCCCCAGTAGCAGGGCAATGGTGGTCAAGACTTCAAAATAGATTAACGTCTTGGCACCAATCCGTCCCAGCTTTTTAATGTCACCAATGTTGGCAATCCCGACGGTCAGACAGGAGACCACAATCGGCATGACAATCATTTGAATCAGCCGAATAAAGATGGTCCCCAGGCTTTGCATTACCGTAATGGCACCCTTGTTTTGGTAAAAAATTACCCCACAGACAATCCCTAATACTAAACCAATCATTATTTGCCAGCCCATACTCAGCCGGCCAAAGCGATAGCGTTTCACTTTTCATCCTTCTCTCCCTGTTAATGTCACTAACTACTTTAGCACATCCATTCACGGTTTTCACGTGCTGATTTAATAAAAAGTGAACTTTAAACTGATTTCTAGCTCTAGTTATTCACTATTTATAAATACGATATTTTAAAATTTGGCTAGTAAAGTTCCGCTTTTATCAAAAAATGGTACATCCTTTGCTTTAATGTACAGTTTTTATTAGTATGGCAGGGATTAATACTTGCTATTGTTTGTCTAAACTTTAGTGCCACTGATCAAGATTACTCTACAAAAAAGATTTATCTGTTAGCAGTCATTCACTATTTAAGAATAACAACAGTATAATTGAATAACAGTTTTAAAAAACACCTAAAAAGATTTAATCTAAAATAGTAAATTTAGCCTAATACTATTTAGCGGAGGAAGCTTATAATGGGTGCGAAATTCCGGAGTGTCTTTGATATCATCGGACCAACTATGATCGGTCCATCAAGTTCACACACAGCTGGTGCAGTCGCAATTGGCCGTGCAGCATATAAACTATTTAATGGTCCTATCAGAAAAGTTACTGTTTATTACTACGAATCATTTGCTAAGACCCATCGTGGGCACGGAACCGATTATGCAATTGCTGCGGGTGTCCAGGGATTTGCCCCTGATGATTCTCGTGTGCCAAGAGCCGTTGAACTTACTCGTCAGCACGGCATCGATATCCGTTTTGTAGAAGAAGAAGGTCCCAGCCCTATTCATCACCCCAATACTGCTGTCCTTGAAGTTTCCAACGACAATCACTCAATTGAATTAACTGCCTGCTCCATTGGTGGCGGTTCAATTGAAATCCGCCAATTTGTAATCGACAATATTACTGTTCAACCAGCAGGCCCCTTGCCTATTATTGTTTATATCGATCATGGTAAAAAGCACCCTAATGCTGTTGAATTAACTGGTGTAGTCGAAAAAATTGCACCATTCTACCGCAAGCAGTCACTTAAAGGTCCAATTAATGATATTTATGAGTTTGATATAAAAAATTATATAAGTGCAGCAACGATTCAACAAATTGAGAAGCAGTTTAAAAATGTTATCTGTTTGTAAGTAGGGGGATAAGATAATGTACAACAGCATTAAAGAAATCGTTACTGCAGCAAATGAAACAGGAAAAACAATTGCTGAATTAACCATTGAACAAGAGTGTCAGCTTTCCGGGAAAAGTCGTGATGAAATCTGGCAGCGAATGACTGTAAATCTTCAAACAATGCAAGCAGCCGTTCAACGCGGGGAAAGTGGCAGGGGAGTATTTTCACAGACTCATCTAACTGGTGGAGAGGCAGTTAAAATCAAAAATTACCGAGCAAGTCACCATCCACTCTCAGGCGATGTGATGATGGCAGCCGTTTAGGGAGCAATAGCAACTAATGAGGTCAATGCGGCAATGAGTGTTGTCTGTGCAACGCCTACCGCTGGCTCATCTGGAGCTCTTCCTGGAATACTATTTATGCTTAAAGAACGGCTTAGTTTAACGAAAAAACAAATGATAAACTTCCTTTTTACTGCCGGTGGAGTCGGATTAGTAATTGCTAACCATGCGGGTATTGCTGGTGCCATGGGGGCTGCCAAGCTGAAGTCAGTAGTGCCTCTGCAATGGGAGCTGCTGCCGCAGTCGAAGCTGCCAATAGAACACCCGAGCAAAGTGCACAGGCGATGTCTATCACTATCTCCAATCTTCTAGGACTTGTATGTGATCCCATTGCTGGCTTGGTGGAAATTCCATGTGTCAAACGGAATGCAATTGGCGCGGGTAATGCTTTGATTGCCGCCGATATGGCATTAGCCGGCTGCACCAGTAAGATTCCGACAGATGAATGTATTATGGCAATGGATAAGGTTGGCCGGGGCTTACCGGCATCATTACGTGAAACTGGAATTGGCGGGTTGGCAGGCACACCGACCGGACAGGCAATCAAGGCGCGCATCTTTGGTAATGAGGTTTAGTTATGCGTGATGCTCAAGTAATTCGCAATGATATTGTTAACCAGCTTAGTTCTGTTATTGACCCAGAGCTTGGTATCGACTTAGTCAACCTTGGCTTAATCTACACCATTGATTTGGATGACCATGGTATCTGCCTCATTGAAATGACCTTGACAACAATTGGCTGTCCAATTGCGGACTACTTAGTTCAGCAAGTTAAAGTAGCAGTTAAACAAGTTGATGAAGTCAGGAATGTTGATGTGCAATTTGTTTGGGAGCCAGCATGGTCGCCAGACAGACTAAGTCGAGCTGCTAAATTAGCATTAGGTATTTAAAAAGAGCTCTCAACACAGCTTTGCAACTGATTTGGGGACTCTTTTCTGCTCTCCTCATCACTCCCATCATTCTCTCTCTTACCCCTACTTCCACATATATTTCTGGAAAATATTCACCAGTCCCATCAGCATTAGTCCCGCCGTCAAAAGGTAATCGCTCCAATCATTATTAACAATGACCATGGCCGCAAGCAGCGCGATTACCACCCCACAGCAGAGCTTATTAAGCCAGGTGGCCTTTTGGTCTGGTCGGTGGTTCTTGCGGTTGAACAGCCTCTTATTCATCCCCAGGAAGAACGGCTGAACATACCATCCATAAAAAATAACAATACAAAAAGTAGTCACAAATCCCCAGATACAAAACTGCGTGACCGGTGATTCATAATTTAGTTCATCCGTTATTAGGAAAAACAATCCATACAGGATGAAAAACAACCCCTTAAATACACTAAAGGCATTGTATGCTTTTCCCTGCTCCAAATAATTTTTGAGCTGCGCATCCCCCTTGAGTAAGGAATCAAGCGAAACTTGGTACACTTCACTCAGCCGAACTAACATATTCAAATCCGGATAGCTCTTCCCCTGCTCCCAATTTGAAATTGTCTGCCGGGTCACAAAAAGTTGGCTAGCGACGTCGGCTTGAGTCAACCCCAGCTGTTGTCGCTGTTGCTTAATTTGCGTGCTAAAATCCATCGATAATTCTCCCTTTTGCTTGATAATGTTGAATAGATTATATTAAAGCGCGGTCATTGATGACAAGCAAAGATGCTTTGCATTACTGGTATATCAACATTCAGGAAGTTTTTTAAAATTATTCGCATTTATCGGCAAACACCAAAAAAGCGCTGAACAGCGGAGCGTTATGCTCTGCTATTCAGCGCTTTCAGATTAAGATGCATGTATTTCCCTGATAGTTTGCCCTCACTTAGTCGTCTGCCGCTTAATCAAGTGGGTGCCGACAACCGTCTTGCACGGGTCGGCATCTGGTCGCCGCAAGCGTTTAATCATCATTTCCACGGCTGCGTGAGCCATCTCATCGGTTGCCACGTGGACGGCCGACATGCTTGGGTAAACGTACTTCACTAAAGCAGTATCGTTGAAACTAATTAGGGCTAGCCGTTGGGGAACCGCGATTTTGGCTTCCTGGACGGCTTTCAGTGCCCCCACTGCCATCGGATCATTGGCGATAAAAATCCCGTGGGGTAAGCGGTCGCCAAGACGGTCAATCGCCTGTTTCATTGCCTGATAGCCAGACATCGAGGTGTAGTCGCCGGCTAACATAAATTCTTCGTGAAACAGGCCCCGTTGGCGGAGGTCACTCTCAAAGTAGAAGCGGCGCAGGTCCGGCACGATTTCGTTATCCGTCGTCGTTTCCGTCCCCGCCAGCATCCCAATGTCTTTGATTCCCTCATTAAGGAATTCGCCAATCACCGAACGCACGGCATTTTCAAAATCAGGCACCAAACAGTCATAGCCAGCCGCTAGACTGTCATAGTCGACAAAGACAATGTTCTTCGTAACCAGCCGCAGTTTTTCGACCTGCGAATTGCTAAACTTACCGATGGCGATAATCCCCGTCACGTCCTGGGGAATATCTTCCATGTTATTCTGGTAAATCGGCACCGTCTGTAGGCCCCGCTGCTGGGCTGACCGCTCGATTTCCATCCGGATCGCCATGTAGTAGAGGTCGTCGAGTTCCTGGGTTAGCGAATACCACTGAATCACGGCAATCTTTTGGACCTGGTTGCTTTGCGGCCGCTTGTGCTTGGTGTAGTTAAACTGTTCCGCGGTTTCAATCACCCGTTGCCGCGTCTTTTCGTTTACTGAAAGGGTCGTGTCATTATTAAGGATCCGCGATACCGTAGCGATTGATACCCCTGCTTTATTCGCAATGTCTCGTAACGTTACTGCCATCCTTAACTACTCCTTTCAGTTACTCCTTACAGTTGGTTTACAAAGCGTTCCCAACCAGCCTGACCAGCCGCGTCGTCCTTGAAGACCCCGGCGTTTTCCAGGACATTGGCGAAGATATTGGCTAGTTCCTGTTCCAGCACTTCACCAACGTTGTCCTTGGTGATTTCCAGACGGTCTTGCACTTCTTTAGCCCACGGCAGGTGACTGTCCGCAATCTTGTTTTCCTGGCCCAGCCAGAACTTCTTAACTTCCGCCAATTCGTCTTTGAGACGAGCTGGCAGGATGGCCCGACCCATCACTTCGATCAAGCCGATATTTTCCTTCTTGATGTGCCACAATTTTTCGTGTGGGTGGAAAATGCCCAGTGGGTACTGGTCGTTCGTGTTGTTGTCCCGCAAAACGAGGTCAAGAACATAGCTATCACCGTCGCGGTGCATAATCGGCGTCACGGTGTGGTGGCGGGTGTCACCATCGAAAGCCTTGATGTTCAAACTTTCGTCGCTGTAATGGTCCCAAACGTCAATGATGTGGGTCCCTAGGTCAATCAACTGGGTCGCGTCGGCACTGGTCAGCCGAATATCGCTCATCGGCCAGTTAACAATCCCCGCCTTGACTGCTGGGTAATCTTCAAAGTGCAATTCTTTCTTGATCGTCGCTTTCATCATCGGGAAGACGTGCCGACCACCCTGGTAGTGTTCATGGGCCAGCATGGAACCGCCGACGATTGGCAAGTCCGCGTTGCTGCCGACGAAGTAAGCGGGCAGCGTGTTTTCGATTTCAACCAAGTTAACCAGGGTCTGCCGGTTGATCTTCATCGGTTCGTGCTTGCCGTACAGGAAGATGCAGTGTTCATTGAAGTAGGCGTATGGAGAATACTGGAAGCCCCACTGCTTGCCGCCAATCATCATCCGGATAATCCGGTGGTT
>DGYFJ06201__coassemble_2493_pt1 | contig 6658 bp, 8 predicted proteins | sample DGYFJ06201__metabat2_low_PE_028 | metagenome-assembled genome bin DGYFJ06201
GGTTGGTGATTCGACTATGAAACGGTCGGCTTTCACGTTAGTTGAATGTATTGGGGCCTTGCTGGTGACCAGCTTGGTGGTAGTGTTAACGGGCTATGCCTTAACCGCGCTTCAAACAACAAGTCGGCCATCTTTAGACCGTGCTACGGACTGGATAATTTGTCTCCAAGAGCTGGAATCGCCAGACCACCGGTTCGCCCTCAAACGGGCTGAGCGTTACCAGCTAGAACTGTGCGACTTGAACCAGCGGCGAATTTATGAACTATGCCTGCGGGATCGTTTGTATCTCCGCGCGCCTAATGGTGGCTATATGCCAATCTTTAGTAATATTAGGGGCGAACAGAGTGCCTTTAAGCGGTTAGATAGTCAGCGGGTTCATGTTACTGTCGTGCGAACCAATGGTCAAAAATTAGAAGGGGTTGTCTGCTTTGAAAAGGATCGGTAACCGTCACCAGGGCTACGTTATGATTACCAGCCTAGTGGTACTTAGCTGCATTTGTATAACACTAATTTTTCAGTACCACTATTATGCGACTCAGTATCAATTGGAGAAGCAGCTGACCGATGAGTTAGTACTCCGGGCACGTCAAAATTTAAGCCAGAAAATCCGGTGAGTGGAAAGCGTTATCTTGAATTTGCAACGGAGAATCGGTAAACTATTAATGTAATGTTTGTCATTAATTAGGGGGTGACAGGGACATTGCAACAAACACCACAGAAATTGTTTGAACTCTTTGATCAGGGGACTGAAATCCTGCAAGCGGCTTTGCGGAGTTCGTACCTTGACGCCATGCTGGAAAACGCGGAAAACGTGATTGACGGCCGGGTGGCGGTTGAAGATGGGGTGCCGGACAAGAAAACGGTTGAGCAGCTCGAAAAGCTCTATCAGGAAATGCACCTGAAAGACGCTCCGGCTGAAACCATTCGTCAGGTCCTTCAGCTGAGCTTTTTAAAGGTGATTCGTAAGGACGCTATCCAGGCCAACCACCAGATGACGCCAGATACCATCGGCTTCTTAATGGCGTTTTTGATTGAGAAGATCAGTAAGCTTGATCGGCCTTCCACGATTTTCGACCCCGCCGTCGGAACTGGTAACCTTTTGACGACGATCATCAACCAGCTCCAACAAGCCAGTGCTGAGCCAATTCATGGCTACGGAATTGATAATGATTCGGCAATGCTGGAAGTGGCAAGCGCTAGTGTAGCCCTCCAAGGATTAGACGTGGATCTTTTTCACCAGGATGCGATTAATGCGCTGGATATTCCGGAATGTGACTTGGCGGTGGCGGATTTGCCGATTGGCTATTATCCGCTGGACCAGAACACCAAAAACTATAAAACCCGGGCTCAAAAGGGTCATTCGTACGTTCATCATCTCTTGATTGAACAAGCGATGAATTACTTGCGGCCGGGGGGCTTTGGTGTGTTCTTGGTTCCAAGCAACCTCTTCCAAACGAAGGAAGCCCAACCGTTTATCCAGTGGATGCACTCTGTCGGCTACTTACAAGGTTTAATTAACCTTCCGGCGGAGCTATTTGCTAACCAGAATGCCCAAAAGGCCATCCTGCTCTTGCAACGTCATGGTGGCAAGAGCAAGCAGGCGGTCAAGGTGCTCCTTGGCGAATTTCCGTCGTTTAAAAAGCCACAGGAGTTCAGTGCCTTTATGCAGGAAATTGACCAGTGGGTCCAGACAAACTTAAATTAATAAAAGGAGACAGTTTTATGTCAAAATCAATTGCAGTTAATGCCGGAAGCTCAACATTAAAGTTTAAGCTCTTTGATATGCCCAGTGAGGAAGTAGTTGCTGAGGGAACCATCGAGCGAATTGGAGAAAAGATGGGTCATGCTAAGATTAAGTATGCTGGTCAAAAGCACGAGGACGACCAACCATTTGCTGACCACGGGGCCGCAATCAAGTACCTGCTTGATCAGCTGATTGCTTTGGGAATTGTTAAGAACTACGATGAGATTACCGCCGTGGGTCACCGGGTAGTTGCCGGTGGTGAATACTTTAAGGATTCTGCCATTATTGACGACGACGTAATTGCAAAAATTGATTCTTTAGCAGAATATGCCCCACTGCATGATCCGGCTGAACTGATGGGAATTAAGGCTTTCCGGAAGGCATTACCAAACGCATTCGCAATTGCTGTTTTTGATACATCATTCCACGCGGAAATGCCGAAGAAGAACGCGCTTTACAGCATTCCTTACGAATGGTACAAAAAGTACGGTGCCCGGAAGTACGGTGCCCATGGTACTAGCCACCGCTATGTTGCTGCCCAAGCTGCGAAGATGCTGAAGAAGCCATTGGAAGATCTCAAGCTGATTACGATGCACATTGGTGCCGGTGCTTCTATCACGGCCGTTAAGAATGGGAAGTCCTTTGATACTTCAATGGGCTTCACGCCGCTGGCCGGGATTACAATGGCAACCCGTTCCGGGGATGTTGACCCTTCACTGGTTGCTTTTGTTGAAGGAAAGGCCGGGTTATCCTCCGATGAAATGATTGATGCCTTGAACCACAAGTCCGGGTTACTGGGAATTTCAGAATTATCACCGGACATGCGGGACATCCTTGCCGCTGCTGATAAGGGAAATGAAAAGGCACAATTGGCGTTGGATATTTACGTCAACCGAATCAAGCGTTACATTGGTGCGTACATCGCCGAAATGGACGGAGTGGACGCCATTGTCTTCACCGCTGGTGTTGGTGAAAATAGTGCCCCAGTTCGGAAACTGGTTACTGACAACCTGGACTGCTTCGGCATCAAGATTGACCAGGAAAAGAATCAGTGTCATGGTGTTGAACGGGATTTGTCGGCTGCCGATGCTAAGGTGAAGACCCTGTTGATCCCAACTAACGAAGAATTAATGATTGTTCGCGATATTGAACGCTTGAAAAAAGAAGCTAACTAGGCTTAAACTATGACCGGGAATTTACCGGCTATACGAAAATGTTAATTAAAATGGAGGCTGGGAAGAAACGAACCGTTTTTCCCAGCCTTTTGTCTAATTTAGGGGTGGTTTGATGCAATTTGTAACAGCTGACACGCATTTCTTTCACAGTGAGCTTCTGGGCATGGATAAGTTTGCGCCGCGGCCATTTCCAAATGTCGCGACAATGAACCAAACGATTATTGATAACTGGAATGCTAAGGTTGGTGAGCACGATATTGTTTACCACCTTGGTGATATCGCCCTCTACTTTACCAAGCCGCCGCGGAAGGCGTACGAAGCAGTTGCCGACGTACTAGGACAACTCCATGGGCGGCTGGTTCTGGTGAAGGGCAACCACGATAGCCGGGCCCTATTCAAGTACCTGGCCGCGCATAATTTTATGGTTGACGGTCACCCTAAGTATGAATTTCATGATGTGGGGGTACTTTTAAAGTACAACCACCGGCAGTACTACTTGACTCACTACCCAATGATGCTGGGAATTGCGCCGCAGATTATTAACCTGCATGGGCATATTCACCACTATGCGGTGCCGGTAAAGGAAAATATTAATGTGGGAATTGATGCGCCGGAACTTGATTACCTGAACCCGCGGCCCGCTTTTGGTGCTCCCGTAAACTTTGCCGAAATTGAACAAATGATTGTCGCTAAGGCAGCCGATTTGGAGAAGCAACGGTGAGCTTTATGGTGTAAGATAGAGGAGTTAAATCAATCCAAAAGAAGGTGACAGGGTGAACCGGGCAAAAATTCAAGATTATATTGACCAGCGGGAAGAGCAACGAGCGGATCTTTATCACTATGAAGCGACGGATGAGAAGCACTTCCAGCTGAACGGGCATGCATATGAGCTCGTGAAGGAGTACCGGCACGCCTTTGATGGTGAGGAATTTGCCAAGCGTTTTAGCAATATCCTCAGTAAGTATGACTACATTGTTGGTGACTGGGGATATGAACAGTTGCGGTTAACGGGCTTTTATGACCGGCAAAATCTGCTTTATAATCCCGAACATGGTGTTGAAACAATTGAGGATTTCCTGTATGAGGACTGCAATTTCGGTTGTGCCTATTTTATTGTCCATAATGACAGTGTGCATCTCCCTCGTCAGCATCGGCGACGGAAACGCCACTCACGGGAGCCGGCAATTAAAGAACGGCGGCGGAAAGCTAATCAACCAGTTGTTAAGCACCGGCGCAACCAGCACGCTAAACGTGTACGAACGGGAAAGCACCAGCAAAAATTTGTGATTCGCTCACGGAAACAAGGAGACAAGGATTAGTAATGACCGCTAATTACCAAGCATATTTTATTGACCTCGACGGCACTACCTACAAGGGGAAAAAACGGATTCCAGCCGCGGCCCGGTTTATCAAGCGGCTCCAGTCGGCCGGGAAGCAAGTGTTATTTGTAACGAACAACAGTACCAGGTCACCCCAATTTGTTGCCGATAACTTAGCCCAAAACCATGCTATTAACGTGGGCCCTGAAAATATATACACAACGGCACTGGCAACTGCTGACTACTTAGACCAAGTTGCCGGGGAACGACGGTCGGTATACGTAGTGGGAGAAAGCGGCCTCCGAGAGGCTTTAGCTGCGAAGGGGTTCAAGGACGATGATCAGGATCCGGACTTTGTTGTAGTAGGCTTGGATTCCCATGTTACCTATGAAAAGCTGGAGAAGGCGGTACTATTGATTCGGGCCGGTGCAAAGTTTATTGGCACGAACGCTGATAGCAACCTTCCTAACGAACGAGGGATGGTTCCGGGAGCGGGCTCACTTGTTAAGTTAGTGGAGTACGCAACCCAACAAAAGCCGCTGATGATTGGCAAACCCGAAAAAATTATTATGGAAATGGCATTAAAACGAGTTGGTTTAACTACGGCTGATGCGGTGATGGTGGGGGATAACTACCATACGGATATTCAGGCGGCAATTAACGTTGGAATGGACAGCCTGTTAGTGTACACGGGCCTTTCCCGTCCAGCTGAAGTTGAACAAGAAGAGATTCAACCGACATATACGGTGGCGACTTTAGATGATTGGCAGATTGACTAGTCGAAGAGCAATCCTGATTACGCTAGTATGTATTATTAGCGTGTTTAGCGTTGCTCTTTTTATTACGATTAATGTTTCACCATGGTTCATTTCGCATCCTGGATCATTACAAGTCAGTCGAAACGGAATAAATAGTGATTACCGGCGGCTGCTTGCTTACCTTGAGCTCCCAGGAAACCGGTTAGTGTTAGAGCGGATGCCGCTCACCGTTGCGGCACGGGGCCACTTTGCTGATGTGAAACGCTACTTGCTGCTTAATGAGCTGGTTATGGTAGTTAGTACGTCAGCTGCTTGCATACTTTTGCAAAAAGAAAAACGGCGGCAACAACTTTGGCAGTTGCTGTCACCGTTAACGTGGGGGATGAGCATCTTAGCGGTTATTTTGACAATGATGCTGGTTAACTTTCCTAGTTTGTTCATTACCAGCCATTACTGGCTCTTTGCTAAGATGGACTGGGTGTTGAATCCGCGGGTGGCCCCGATTATTTTACTGATGCCGCTGAGCTTTTTTACAAAGCTGTTTATAGTTTGGGTGAGTTTAGTCTTTTTCTTCCTCGCGGTATTCTGGGGATACCTCCACTTCGCCACTGGACTTACCAAATTTCGACTTTAGGAAACCGAAAATTGCTGGGAGCAGGGTTACAAAGATAATCCCGAGAATAATTACCGAAAAGTGTTCTTGAACAAAGGGCAGGTTTCCAAAGAAGTAGCCTGAACTACAGCAAAGGATTACCCAAGCTAAGCAACCAATGATACTGTATGGGATAAAGCGGCGGTATGGAAAGCCAGATCCTGCCGCAGCAAAGGGGGCAAAAGTTCTAATGATTGGCATGAACCGGGCAAGGATGATTGCGGGCGCACCGTGCCGCTCAAAGAAGGCTTCCGATTTTGCTAGACTTTCTTTATTAATCAGTTTGCCAAAGAGCGAGTGATTAGAAAGAGTCTTGCCGATTTTATGACCGATTAAGAAGTTCAGTGAGTCACCACCCAGGCAGGCGATTAAGAAAAGCAGGGCAAAAATCCAGATGTTGAGGTTATAACGGGGGTCAGCAGCAATCGCACTGGCAGCAAACAGCAACGAATCCCCAGGAAGAAACGGCATGATTACCGCTCCAGTTTCAATGAAGATAATTGCAAACAGGATTAGGTAAGTCCAGTCGCCAAACTGATTTACAATTTGGATGATGTGCGTGTCGATATGTAATATAAAGTCGATCAGTGTAGTCAACGGTATTCTCCTTTTCTTATAGCTAGTTAACAGTGATGAAGTTTAGCAGGAAATTTGCGCCTTGTGAAGATAGCAGGGACAATATTAGGATAAACGTAATAAATCTGAAATGTTTGAACTTGGCGAATAGTTCGCTATCAGTCCACTTTTAGGCCCTGAGTCTGGTGGAATTGTTGCTAAAACTTAGCCGATGTTCCACGATAATGAGCAAACACTAAATGATCGTTCATTATTTAGTGTTTTTGACTAGTAGCTAAGGTTCAAAATGTTGTTGACAGTAATTGGTAATTCTTGTATAGTAATTAACGTTGTCAAACGGAATAAGCAGCTTTGAAAAAAGTCGTTGACATCGTTTTGACAGCATGATATATTATTTAAGCTGCTTGTTTGAGAGCTAACAAATAATTGCTTAA
>DGYFJ06201__coassemble_2498_pt1 | contig 6648 bp, 7 predicted proteins | sample DGYFJ06201__metabat2_low_PE_028 | metagenome-assembled genome bin DGYFJ06201
ATAAACTTTTCTCCCAGCCTCTTTATTATAGTTAAAAACTAATTGCGGCTAACCTTGCTGTCCCCATTTCTGCATTCCCTCAATAACGGGACGCAACTGTCGGCCCCGGGGCGTCAGCGAGTAGCTGGTTTGGACCGGCACGGTACCCGTCACCTTCTTTGCAATAATCCTCGCCGCGACGAGCTCCTTCAGTTGCAAGGCCAGCATCCGCCGGGAACAAGCTGGTAACAATTTTTCTAATTCGTTAAAACGACAATTCGGGTGTTCCAGCAGCATCATGATGATTGGTCCCTTCCACTTGCCAGCAATCTGCTGCAGAGTATGATCAATCGGGCAGTTATCAATTGCTTTAGCCACTTGTCCTTCCCCCTTTTGACATTAATTTTAGCACACACTAGCTAGTGAAAAATAATTCACGCCTTGTCTATCTATGATTATAGGTTACTATTAGTAAGTAACAACCCTAAAGGAGGATGACTACTCATGAAATCAGAATTCAATCAACTGGCTGCCCAGCGGCGATCAATTTACGCTTTAGGAAAGAACGTCACAGCGACACCTGAGGAAATCTACGAACTGGTAACTACGGCAGTCCGCAATTCCCCAAGTGCCTTTAATAGCCAGACCGTGCGTGCCGTGGTCTTATTTAACCAGGCTAGCGATCAGGTTTGGGATATCGTCGAGGAAACATTAGCAAAAATCGTCACTGACCCAGCGGCTTTTGAAAAGACCAAGCAAAAAATTGCCAGCTTCCGGGCTGGTATTGGTACCGTACTCTACCTAACAGACACCAGCAGCGTGCACAAACTTGAAGAACAGTTTCCCGCCTACGCTGCCAACTTTGCTCTATGGGCAGAACAGACAATTGGCGGGAGCCAGCAGGCGGTGTGGACAGCACTTGCTGAGCAGGGAATCGGCGCTAGTTTGCAGCACTACAACCCCCTGATTGACGACGCAATTCACCACGCCTTTGACCTCCCTGCCGAATGGCAGCTCAGAGCGGAAATGCCGTTCGGTTCAATCGAAGCTCCCGCTGGTAATAAAGATTATTTAGATGAACAACAGGTATTTAAGCTCATTAAATAGGCACTGTGCAGTGAAGCTAGCCTGAGCAATCAAATTACTCCCCTTACCTCAAAGGCCCCCGCAAGTGACAGTTCAGTCCTTGCGGGGGCTTTTTTATAGTAAGTTTGTACCTACAGCCTTGCCTCACGGGTCCTAGTATCATTCAGGAGAAAGTCGGCCATGTACTGCTGCCGATACTGGGTCGGCGTTTGGCCCAGCTGCTTTTGAAAACAACGCAAAAAATACTTTTCATCATTGAAGTACGCCTGATCCGCAATTAGCTTGAGGGGCAGGTTTGACTTCAAAAGGAGCCCGCAGGCAATGTCCAATTTTTCTGCAAAATCAGCCGGGAAGCCGTCATCCCGGTCTCCTTTTTAATTAGACGGCTGACGTACCGATAGTTCATTTCAAAATGGTCGGCCAATCCCCGAACCGTCAAATCGGCATCCAGGTGACTGCTCAGCCAGTCAATAATCTCTGTCGCCTTAGGGTTGGCCCGTGTTAAATGGTGCAGCCCCGTAATAAAGTCATTGGTAATTTCAAGCATCAGCTCAGTAATCGCATACGACGGCAGTGCTTCCGTATAGTAGTTCCCGCGAATCAGCAGGAGGGTCTGCAAACACATCGTATTGATCCGGTTAAATTCCCGAATTTGATAATACTGGGGCAAAATCACGTTATTTGCCAGCCGTCCCAAATCGTAACGGTCATGGATTGCATCCGCAATGTGCTGGTAGGCAACCCGTTCTTCACTATCCTTAGGAAAAAACTGAATCCAGTAACAGGTAACTGGGGACTCGACCCCACTAGTTCCAGTCGGGTATGGGGCGCCACTAGCAGACAGCTGCCCCGCTTGAGCACCCGCTCTTGCTGGTCCCAGCTCACCCGACATTGACCACCAGCACAGATTAGCAATTCATAGGCATCACCCAGTTCAAAGAGTTTGGACGCCTCTTCCTCACCGAGGACTAGTTGGCCCGAAGCATAATGATGGAATGGCCGATCACTATTAAAGAGGTATACGTCATGGTACTTTTGTCCACTTTCACGGATATCCACCCTCACATTCATCTACTTTTTGGCGCTATTGGTTAGCTAAATCGACACTTATGTCCAAATTATAATTCATTTTACCACCTTTTCATCCCTTAAAACGGTTACATTTAAGGACCAGCAAAGGCTACATTATTAGTGTAAGTTGATTTAAGCAATTAGTGCTTTGGCAATTATTATAACAGATTGTATTGAAGGGAAGACTTTATATGGCAGTAATTAAAAAAGCAGCAAATGGTTTGTACTGGGAGCACGCTGCCGAACAGGTTCTCATCCAGCCGTGGGGTAAGGACAGCCTGCGTTTTCGGGTAACTAAAAACAGTCCCTTTACACCCGACCAAGACTGGGCACTAGCCTATTCTAAGGAACACACTGGCAGCTACGACCAAATCAAACTCGGCGAAGAAGCCAACAGCTGTGCGATCAGCAATGGCAACATCACCGCCAGCATCAACCGCTTTGGCTGGTTAACCATCACCAACCAGGATGGCAAAGTCCTCTTGGAAGAACGCTGGCAGGTCAAACCGGGTGGTAAAAAGACCAGTCCCCTCGGCATCCCCGGCCGGGAACTCAAACCGATTATCGGTGGGGACTACCAGGCAACCCTGCGCTTTGAGGCCTTTGACGACGAAAAGATCTACGGGATGGGGCAACGGCAGGAAAAGCAGCTCAACTACAAGGGCTGCATCCTTGAACTTGCCCAGCGGAATACCCGGGCAACCGTTCCTTTTGTCCTCTCCAACCGGGGTTACGGCTTTCTATGAAATAATCCCGCAATCGGTCAAGTCACCTTTGCCAATAACGAAACCAAGTGGGAAGCCCGGGACACCGACCAGCTTGACTTCTGGGTAACGGCTGCGGACTCGCCAGCCCAAATTGTCGAAAACTACACGGCCGCCACCGGGAAGGTCCCGATGATGCCAAAATTTGCCAGCGGCTTTTGGCAATGCAAGCTCCGTTACAAGACCCAGGAAGAGTTGCTGAAGGTGGCCCACGAGTACAAGGACAAGGGCCTGCCCATCAACGTGATCGTCATTGACTTCTTCCACTGGCCAAATCAGGGTGAATGGAAGTTTGACCCGCAATACTGGCCTGATCCTAAAGCCATGGTCAATGAACTAAAGCAGATGGGAATCAAGCTGATGGTTTCCATCTGGCCAACGGTCGACATCAATAGTGAAAACTATGACGAGATGAATGACAAGGGCTACCTCGTCCGGTCCGAACGGATGTACCAAGACTCCTACCACTTCATGGGCAACGAAACCTTCTTTGACGCTACCAACCCGGGCGCCCGGAAGTACGTCTGGGATAAGGCAAAACAGAATTACTATGACAACGGTATCCGCATGTTCTGGCTGGACGAAGCGGAACCTGAATACGGCTTCTTATATGACTTTGACCACTTCCGCTACTACCAGGTTCCAGCCCTCAGGCTCAGCAATATCTACCCGCTCAACTACGCCAAGGCCTTTTACGAAGGTCAGAAGGCCGCCGGGCAAAAGGACATCGTTAACCTCGTCCGCTGTGTCTGGGCCGGCAGCTAAAAGTACGGGGTCGTCCTCTGGTCTGGTGACGTCCACTCAACCTTTGAGTCGCTGCAAAAGCAGGTGGTCGCTGGACTAAACGCAGGCCTCTCTGGTATTTCCTGGTGGACTACCGATATCGGTGGCTTTACCGGTGGCAACGTCCATGACCCGCAATTCCACGAACTGCTGACCCGCTGGTTCCAATTTGGGACCTTCTGCCCGGTCATGCGCTTGCATGGTTTCCGGGAGCCCGCAGAACAGACGATTGAACACGCCGACCGGATGTTCAACCAGCCATTTGGTAGCGGGGCCTTTAACGAAATCTATAAATACCCGCGGCCAACTTACGAAATCCTGCGCAAGTACCTCTTCATGCGGGAGGCCATTCGCCCGTACGTCATGGAGCAGATGAAGAAGGCCCACACAGACGGCACACCGGTCATGCGGCCCCTCTTCTATGACTTCGCTAAGGACGGCCAGACCTGGGATATTTCGGACGAGTACATGTTCGGCCCGGACGTTTTGGTTTCCCCAATTCTTCACGCTGGTCAGACCAAGCGGGACGTTTACCTGCCAGCGGTTGAGGACTGGATTGATGTCAACACTAAGCAGACCTACCAGGGCGGCCAGACCGTCACCGTTGATTGTCCAATTGACACCCTGCCCCTCTTTACCCGTGCTAGTCATCCCCTCGACAGTTTGCTCAACTTCACCGTTCCTGCTGAAAAGGACTAGGGGGTGGCAGTCATGAATAAGCAAAAGACAAAACAAGTCAACCTCGACGCCGGCCTGCCCGACCTCTCAAAATGGGTTATCTTTTCCATTACCTTTGGCTTTCTCGGGATCAACATGGGTTTCTCACTCCAAAGCTCTCAAATGAGCCGGATTTTCCAGTCAATCGGGGCCAACCCGAATAGTCTCGACTTCTTCTTCATCTTTCCCGGCCTAATGGGAATGATCGTCCAGCCATTAATTGGGAAGTACTCTGACCGGACTTGGAACCGCTTTGGCCAGCGGATGCCCTACCTCCTGTTTGGGGCACCTATCGCGGTCCTGGTCCTGCTAATGCTACCGTTCTCTGGCTCCCTCGGCTTCGACTACGGTTCGATGGCCGCAATGGCCTTTGCTGCCTTTGCCGTCTGCTTCATGGGCCTCTTCAACAACATTTGTATGCAGCCCTTCCGGATGATCGTCGGTGACATGGTGAACAACAAGCAGAAGAACTTCGCCTGGTCCCTCCAGCAAATCTTCTTCAACTGTGGGGGCATCCTGGCCTCCCTGCTGCCCTTTATCTTCACTGCTTGTGGAATGCATAATACGGCGAAGCGGGGAGTAGCGCCAAATACCGTCATCTACGCTTACATGGTCGCGGCGGCCGTCCTGCTGATCACCAGTATGTGGACCGTCTTCAACGTTAAGGAATACGATCCCCAGACCTACGCTAAGTACCACGGGATCAATCCTCAGGACAATCAAAAGTCCGTCAGCCTCTGGCACCTCACAAAGGTTGCTCCACGGGCCTTTTGGGAACTCTGTCTGGTACAGTTTTTCAGCTGGGTCGGCATCATGTATGTTTGGACTTACGCAACCGGCACCCTCGCGAAAAACGTCTGGCACACGACTAACCCCACCAGTGCCAGCTTTCAAGCGGCAGGCAACTGGTACAGAGTCCTCACCGCCATCCTTAGTATCGCCGGAATCTGCTGAGGCTTCCTCTACTCCCACGCCAAGACGACGACGCGGAAAAAGTGGTACGCCACCGGCCTCGTACTCGGTGGAATTGGCCTGGTAATGGTCTCCCTGGTTCACAGCCAGTGGCTGACCGTGCTTGCCTTCATTCTCTTTGGAATCTGCTACTTTACGATCCACACCCTGCCGTTTACCCTCCTGACCTCTTCGCTCAACGGTGAGAACGAGGGCGCCTACATCGGGCTCTTTAACATCGGCATTTGCCTCCCGCAAATCGTGGCGTCCCTGCTCAGTTTCGTCATCTTCCCGTTAGTTGGTCACAGCCAGCCGATGATGATTGCCGGCCTCTCGCTCTTTTGTGCCGCCATCGCGGTCCGGGGAGTTCACGAGGGGGTCGCTGTCAAAGGTTAAATCGAAAAAATCAAATCGATTGAAATAACAAAATCGCCTACTGCGGTCAAAGCCACAGCAGACGATTTTAATTTTTAAAGTTGGAAAGTCAATATTCGGAAGACAGCCCGGCTGCTATTAATCGTGCTATCCTGCTACCGAGCCGTTTTTACCGCAATGCCTGGAAGAACTTTTCGCGGACCTCTTCGGAAATCCCCGTCGCGGCTAATGACCGTAACGGCATATTCGCGGAAATCGCGACCCAATCCTTATCCGCCATCATCGGCTTCAAGACCTCATACAAGCCAGAAGACTTCAGCGCCGCCTGTACCTTTGGATCCGTGTCATTCCAGAGGTCACCGAGGTAGGTATCTTCCGTCACCGTCCCCAGCGGGTTAACACCAATCGTCAGCTTAAACTGGGCGGTGAGGCGGATGTCCCGGGAAGAACTGCCGACCATGATCTCGTACTCGCCATTGTCGGCCTCCCACTGCTCTTGAGCAACGTTGTAGTAGCTAAAGGACCGGCGCGGCAAGGTCAACGTAATCGTCTGGCTCTCACCCGGCGCCAGTGCTAGCTTCGTGAAGTCCCGCAGCTCCTTGACCGGCATTTCAACCCGGCTGACGTGGTTGGCAACATAGACCTGGGCGACCTCCTTGCCGGCTACTTGGCCGCTATTGGTAACCGTAAACTGTACCTTCACATCATTGCTCTCTTCACTCACCGTCAGGTCACTGTAAGTAAAGTCCGTATAGCTTAGACCGTGCCCAAACGGGAAGCGGACCGGCATCTCATGCAGGTCATAGTAACGGTAGCCGACAAAGATTCCCTCATGGTAGTCCTCTTCATCGTGATCCTTGGCAAAAGTGCCATAGGTCGGGTTATCCTGCAAGCGGAGCGGAAAGCTCTCGGAAAGTTTTCC
>DGYFJ06201__coassemble_4402_pt1 | contig 4337 bp, 4 predicted proteins | sample DGYFJ06201__metabat2_low_PE_028 | metagenome-assembled genome bin DGYFJ06201
CAAAGGTCTACCATGTAAGTCAAAACCAATCTAACTTACATATCTATTATACTAGCTTATTAAATAATTGTCAACAACTTTTTTCGAATTAATCATCAACTACTTATCAATAAGTCAGCTTATTTATAATATCATCTCGTCAAATACTTGTCAACACTTTTTTATATATTTTATGAAGTGCTGCATTCAAGCTATCATTATCAGCTTTTGACGTGTTTAACAGCAAATTCATTTTTCTATTCTCAAATAGCTAGCCCCATCTAGTTATTAAAACCAGATTACAGGAATTTCGCTGAGATAGTTTGTGAACTTGCCAGCGCACCAATCAAAAAGCAGATAACTTATTTGTCAGAGACAACAGTTATCTACTTTAGTTTATTTTGTAGTTAATTGCAAGAATTATTTTTGATTTTCTGGTTCCCGAATCATTAATTACGAAGACAAATGCGATAATTGCCAATATTAATGTAAAACAAAAGCCATAATGGGCACCAGTGGTAAAGCGAGCAGCCGCGGTACCAGCTGTCCCCCGTCTTCCAAGCTCAAGCAGGCTTGTCGCTACCGCCGTTGCAACTGCTCCAACAATTTGCTGCATAGTATTCAAAATTGTGCTCCCGTCGTTTGACGATATTCCCGGCAGCGCATTTAGGGCACTGGTCTGCGAAGGCGCCATAAAGAGCGGACACCCAATTATCAAAATTACGTGGGCAGCGATAACAAAGGTCACCGTAGTCCGCGTACTCGTAGTCAGCAACATTAGAACCCCAACTAGGGCGAGTACAACGCCAACAAGCGCAGGACGCTTTGCCCCAACGTTGTCATAAAGACGCCCCGCAACGGCAGAGGTAATTGCGTTCGTCACTCCCCCAGGCAGCATAATCATCCCCGCCATTGCAACCAGCAACAGGAGGCCATTTTGAATGTACATCGGCAGTAAATACATTGAGGATAAAATAATACCAAAGTCAAGCATTACTAACCCCGTCCCAATAGCGAAAGCACGGTGTTTAAATATCCGTAAGTTGAGGATTGGCTCTGCTAAATGCAGCTGACGGTGGGTATAGAACGCCAGGACTACAACGCCAGTGGCCAATGCTGTAATAACAGGAACGGACAGCCAACCAAAGCGGCTTGACAGTGAGGCCCCGATTACTAACCCCGAACACCCAATTGCTGATTCTACTATTGATAATCCATCTACGTGGGGACGGGTAATGTTGCCAACGTTCTCTAATGAGGTAATCGCAAAAAGCAGGGCAATTGCCAGAAAGGGAATGAAGAGCCAAAAGATCCAGTTCCAGGAGAGCTTTCCTAGAATCAGCCCGGTCAAAGTCGATCCAACTGCTGGCGCAAACATAATTACCAGCGCGCACATCCCCATTACGGCACCAATCTTTTGTGGCGGGAAGATTTGCATAACCACCGCAAACATTAATGGAAGAATCAATCCAGTACCAATCCCCTGAATCATCCGGCCAACCAGTACTACCGCAAAACTGCTCCCCAATGCGGAAATTGCTGCTCCAATGATGAAGTCGCTCAGAGCAAAAATAATTACCTGGCGAGTAGTAAACCAGCGGTTAATCAAGCTCGACAACGGCAAGACGATTCCAATCACTAACATATACCCGGTTACCAGCCACTGAATGGTTCCGGTATTTACTTGGAGGCTTGCACCAGAGTCGGCAGGGCAATATTTAATGACGTTTCACTAAACATCCCCACAAACGCACCAAGCAGCATGCTCACCATCGCTAGTTTCGGATGGTGAACGCTTATTAGCGGACCATTCTTTCGTATTTTTTCCATATAATAACCACTCTCCTCTTCTTTAATATGCACAAGTGGTTACTCTAGCAAATTCAGTTAATTTTCGTAAGTATTTTCTATAATCTCTTCAATAATAAATAGTTCCTATTAATTAAATTAAGTTCGACACTAAAATTAAATTATAGTTAGAATTTTAATTGACTTCTCACTTCACCCATGATAAATTATTAACCATCAAAAAGAGGAGGCAGGACAATGTCATTTACTAACCGTCATCAATTAAACGTCATTATTATCCGGATCATTAACTAGGTGATACGGATAATTTGACGTGTTCGTATCACCACCACGGCGATACGAACGGTGACCAGTAATTGGCATTCCTTGTCAAGCCGGTGAGCTGTTCAGCAGCACACCGGCTTTTTATTTTCCCAAAGGTGGTGAGCAAGATGGAAAGCGACATTAGCAGCCCCTTAACTTCACAAGATTAATTAATAGAAAGAGGTATTAAAATGGAAAATTCAGTATTGACGACCACAACCCGCCCCAAATTCAAACGCGACCCCGTGAAGACCGTCATTCTCGCTTCGATGATGGGAACCGCCATTGAGTTCTTTGACTTTTACGCGTACGGTACCGCTTCGGCAACCTACTTCCCGCGTGTCTTCTTCCCCCAGATGACTCCCGTCCTGGCGACAATCCTAAGCCTGTTGACCTTTGGGGTGGCCTTCGTTGCCCGACCTGTCGGCTCCTTTCTCTTCGGCCATTTTGGTGACCGGTTAGGACGAAAGAAGACCCTCGTCCTTTCCCTCCTGGTCATGGGGGTTGCGACCGTTGCCATTGGTTTTATCCCCGGCTACTCGGTCATCGGTGTCTGGGGAGCCGTCCTCCTCTGTCTCTGCCGGTTTATCCAGGGAATCGGCCTCGGGGGTGAATGGTCCGGTGCCGTATTGGTAGCAACGGAAAACGCCCCGGCTAACCGACGGGCCCTCTACGGCGCCTTCCCAGAAGTCGGTGCGCCAATCGGGTTCTTCATCTGTAATGGCTTATTCTACCTATTAGAAAACTGGCTCACACCCGCCCAAATGACCGCGTTTGGTTGGCGAATTCCATTTTGGGCATCCGCAGTCCTCGTCGTCATCGGGCTCTACGTTCGCCGGCGACTCCAAGAAACGCCCCTGTTCAAGCTCGCCCAGGAAAAGAACAACGTTACCAAGTCACCGCTACGGGCGGTTTTCAAATCCAACTGGCGGGAAATCCTCAAGGGAACTTTCATCATGGGAGGCACTTACGCCCTGTTCTTTACCCTGACGACCTGGTCGCTTTCCTACGCCACTACGGCCCTTGGTTTTAGTCACGCCGAATTTTTCCTGCTCCTAATGGGGGCCATCGTTGAATTCGCAGTTCTGATCATGCTGACCTCAGTCCTTGCCGACCGGGTTGGCCGGAAAAAAGTCCTGCTCACCGCGTCTGGTGCCCTCGTTGTTTTCTCCCTCGTCTTTCCGTACTTCCTCCAGGGCCAGCACAACATGAGCGGAATGCTCCTCTTCCTCGGATTGGGCTTTGTGATCATGGGAACCCTCTACGGTCCGGTCGGTGCCGTCTTGCCAGAGCTTTTCCCGACAAAGGTTCGCTACTCCGGTGCCGGAATCACCTATAATCTGGCCGCCGTAGTTGGTGCTGCCGTAGCCCCCTCCGTCACCACCTGGCTAATCAGCCGCTTTGGCCTTTACTCGGCCGGCTACTACATGTTTGCCCTCGCCGTGGTTTCCGTGATCGCCTGGCTGCTGACCAAGGAAACTAAAGACGTTGATTACACTAAGTAGCCGTTTGGCCTTTTTTCTTCATTAAAGAACGCTTATAATAGTCAGCAATCATACTATTGGAGTGAGAGTTTACATTGAAGAAAATTATTTATCGGTTTCTAGCCATGCTCGGTGTGGGCGTTTGTTTCCTCAGCTATGCAGCAACCGTGAGTGCTAGCCAGATGCGCACCCCGATTGACTGGCAAAAATCGTCGGAAACGGGTGCCTATCCGGACCTAGCTAAGACGCCCGACCTCTGGCTCAAGGTCAGTCTCAAGCACAACCGAACCTACGTGTACAGTGGGCATAAGTTAATCTACACGATGTACAGTACCGCTGGGAAGTTTCAAAAGGACCCGCAGAGCGGCAAGGTCAAGAGTGTCACCCCCACTGGTACTTTCCAGGTTCAGCCGACCCGCGGCGACTGGGTTTACAACCCGGACCTGAAGCTTGGGGCCAACTACTACGTTTCCTGGAACGGTAACTATCTCTTCCACACCGTCGTTACCGGCCCTGACCACCACTATATCAAGTCGGAAGCTGCCAAGCTCGGCAAAAAGCCTAGTTCTCCTGGCTGCGTCTGCCTCTCCGTCCCGGACGCAAAATGGCTGGAAAGCAGCTTGCCGACCGGAACCAAAATCGTTGTTGATAATTAAGAGTACACCCGCCTTTTAACGAAAAAGGCGGGTGTTTTGTTGTCAACCCAGCCTTAATTTAAAATAAATTTATTTGTTTTAAGTGATAACCGATTAATGAAATTAT
>DGYFJ06201__coassemble_5007_pt1 | contig 3951 bp, 3 predicted proteins | sample DGYFJ06201__metabat2_low_PE_028 | metagenome-assembled genome bin DGYFJ06201
TAATGGCCGGGAATTTATAAACTGATAATTCTTTCTAACTATTCTAGCTTGCTTTGGTTCCGATAAGCGTTGCTAGCGCTAACCACTTGCTATTCGCTAAGGAAGAAGCTTCCTGTCTTGCCCTAGTTACTCTCAAATGACTAGTTCCAAAGTATAATGGTTATAAATTAAATTATTTTCTTCTTTTATCGCTTAAAATATCAATTTAAGGTGTTGTTGTTTAAATATCGAAAAGTGATGAAGGGAGCAATGACAATGCTATCACGTGATAATCAGAAAGAAATGCTTAGAAAATACACTGGTCAACGGCAACATTATGCTATCAAAAAGCTGACCGTTGGGGTTTCATCAGTCTTAGGCATCCAGGCCCAAAACGCTTCAGCTGATGCCAATGCAGCGCCAGTAGTTTCCACAACGCAAGTCGAGTCTAACGAGAATGGAAACCAAGGGCTAAGTGATTCAGTATCCGTAGCAAAAAATGTTGCCTCAGCTAATCTGGTAACAGTTTCTAACTCGGCTATTGAGCGCGCTAAACTAAATCAGGACCTTCCCGCTATCTATGCGAATAATCCGAGTGACGGTTCTGCAGTTAAGACGGCGGGCGACCATATTATTCCAGGTTTGACTAATGAAGCCCAGTACAATCTTTCGGTTACCGCTCGCAACGGTAGTACAAGTGGTAGTCAGGCGGGAAAAACTGCGGGAGTTTACCTTCCTAGCGGTGAAACCACCAAGCAAGCCCTAGTTAACTACCAGACCGCACAAAACTTGCAAATTAATTTTGAACTGAGCAACCCTACTGATCAGGAAATGCAAATTTCACCGGTGGTTTACCTAAACCCTTATGGCCCCTACCATAACGTAGTTGATCCCTCATTACTCCGCTTTGGCGACAAGGGGGAAATTGTTGATCAGAATGGTCAAGTGATCAATGGCTTACACCTTGTTTTTGCCTTTAATGGTAACAAAAACTATTATACTTACAACTGGTCGCTCGTGGCCTTGCAGTCGGACAGGCTGATACGTTTAAGGTCGTTGGGACCTTGGCTGCGCATACTACTGCGCACGTTATCCTTCCCCTGACGTTTGATACGGCGAACATCGGCAACTATTTGACGACTCACCAGTCGGCCGCCAATGAAATTTGGCTGGCGGGCGCTAATGATACCGGAACGATTGACCTGCACCTTTCAACACCACTTTGGCGGCAAACAGATGTTGCAAATGATGACATCTTACCAATGTTTAAAACGGCTGAGTCACTGTACCAGCTTCTTCCGGCCGAGACTACGGCCCAGTTGCTGGCGGCATTACCCAAGGCAGGAGCAGTGTTGGTGAACGTTTCTAATATTGGAAACGTTGGCGGCAGTGCTAATAGCAACGACCCTGTTTTATGGATGAATGGGACCTACCAACTCAAACTTGACCAAGTGCAGGATGTATTACGGCAATTTGGCTACACTGTCAACCTCACTCCTGATGGACAAAACTTTGTAGACCACTATACGTACAATACCCAGGCTATGCAGGGTGTCCAGAATGCTGACGGTAACCTGGACGTGAAGACGAATTATGGCTTTTACGTTGAAGTACACCCGGTTTTGCTGACCTGTGATATAGAAACGCAAGTCGGCTCTAAACTGATTAATGACTGGCAGCCAACGGACAATATTGTAGCGGTCAATAACTTAGCCTACCAGGGCAGTGGTGCTACGGGTGATATTTTCAAACTCGTTCCGGTTGCCCCAAGTCAAGTGCGGGTAGTTGGTATCGCAAACCAGGATGGTCAAACCGTTTCGACGATTGATCCTACTGTTCCCGGAACGTATACGGTTAGTTATGAATACTACCTGAATGGCAACCAAAATCCGGCCTTTAGGGTTACCAACACGGCCCAGGTGAGGGTCACCCAGGCGACGACTCCAATCGTGCCGGTCGATCCAGAAATCATTGACCCGAATAAGGTCCACAATGACGATGACCATGGTGGAAATGATAACTCTAAACCTAACGGCGAATTGATTGATGGCGAAAACAGCAGCAACAGTCAGACTGGACGCGGTCAACTAACCGGGCAGGGGCAGCCAGCAGGTTAGGCGACTGGCGTTGTTAGTGCCAGTCGTTACTCGGTGCCAACAGCTAGTGCCAGCCAGACTCAGCGGCAACTGCCCCAGACTGGGAATCACAGCTCAATGGCGGTCGTTGGGCTGGGAATTGCCAGTTTCTTAGCCATGTTTGGCTTGGCTAGGGGGAAGCAGCGGCCGCCTAGTTTAGCTGGCAAGTCAGATTAAGCAGTACCCGGTAGCAATAACCGGTTTAATTCTGGCAAACTAACCTTGACCACTGTTAATCAGCTGGATACTAAATAAGCAGTTCCTCAAATCAGCTTGATCTGAGGAACTGCTTTTGTCTTTTATAGGTTTTCATCAGTGTTGAAGTTCAGTGGAGAGTAGTCAGTCATCTTAGTGATTAACTCCAGTGTGAGCTTCTTATAGGCATTCATTGTATCCGTAGCGAAGTTTTCACTTTGCTGGGTTAGGAAATTTGCCCGCTCGCTGCCCTGGTAGCTGGCTAAGGCGCGGTCGGTTTCTTTAATCAGTTTAATTGCCGCGGCGTTCCGCTCTTTTTGCACTTCTTCTAGCAAGGGGAGGAAGTCGTGAAGGTGGCTGTCAACGAGGACGCTTGCGTGCTTGAAGATCCAGTAAGCGGAATTAAGCTGGGCTGGCAGTTTCCCTCTCTTATAAGGAGCAGGGACATCTGTGATTCCGTTGAAGAAGGGAACGTAAGTACTCTCGGCGGCAACTCCCATTGCGAGCCAGTGGATGTTAGCCCCCGTTTGCCGCCCCATCTGCAGGATGTGCGACTCTTGAGTCTTAGCCAGGCTAATTGGACGGTAGCGGTGGGCAAGAGGATCCTTGCTCAATGGATCGTAAGGGGTGCCGGCGAAGTGATCGCTGAGGTAGCGCTGGGCATCAAAAATGGAAAGCCGGCGGTCTGGCCTCATGATGAAAGGCAGGTCAGCACTTTCAGCTTGCTCGTCTTGTGCGGCCAGCGGGCTGAACATCTGGTGCCCAATCCAAACCCGGGGTTCACTATAAACGGCGTCGGCCCGGTCAGCAGTACCAAAAATTTGCCGGAAGTTGAAACCGGCAGGGTGAGGATTCAGATGGTTTTCCTCCACGAACTCGCGGATTCCCGGGTGGAACATAAAGTTTTCGGGGTCGTTGAAGTCAACCTCCTGGATTGCCAGCTGGTTAGCAACCACCGCATAGGCGTCATCTGGGATGCGTTGGGCAACCCAGTAGTGGCCACTGCCGTTTTCGAAGTACCAGGCTTCATTATTATCCGCAAAGAGGACGCCATTGGTTTCACCGCTGCCATATTTGGCGACTAAGTCACCCAGGCGTTGGACACCTTCCCGAGCAGTTTTGACGAACGGCAGAACAACGGTGATCATCGCTTCCTCGTTTAAGCCGTGCTCCACGTGGGGGTCGCAGCCGAGGACCAGCTGGTTTGAGTAGGCACTCTCGGTTGCACTCATTGCCACGTCGTATTCGTTGATTCCGTCTTCTTCAAAGAGACCCGCCCGGTCAGTCCACTCGGGGGTGGCGGTATAGCGGGCGCTTTCTCCGGGGAGGACTAACTCGAGCTTAGTTTCTTTGGAGATAAAGCGCTTGCCGAGCTCACCCCGCTGGTGAACAACCATGTGCTTAGGCCAGGCTGCCTTTGCATCTTCGTTCCGGCCAATCATGATTGAACCATCAATACTGGCCTTTTTACCAATTAGAATGCTCGTACAAGCTGATAGCGTGTTTGTCATGTGGTTTTCCCCTTTATTTCAATAGTCGATAACGTTTAGCAATTGTACCGCGAAATGGCGGACAAGTCGAATAATATCTTTTTTTAGGGAGGGAGTTTTCAGGCGAATTATGAACGACTATAATAGGTAGG
>DGYFJ06201__coassemble_12317_pt1 | contig 2028 bp, 2 predicted proteins | sample DGYFJ06201__metabat2_low_PE_028 | metagenome-assembled genome bin DGYFJ06201
CCTTTATGGGTTTTCTTGTCCACTTAAATGTTCAACTTATATTTTACAATCTGCCTTATTCTTTTGTTTCGTCCTTTACTGGGTGTTCAATCCGGTAAATATCAAAGAAGTATTCCGCAATCGTCTTGAGGACGGCGTAGAACGGGATGCAGAGAATCATTCCCGCAATTCCCGCGATGTGGCCCGCTGCAAGCAAGAGCAGGATGATCGTCAACGGGTGAATTTGGAGCGTCTTCCCGATAATATTCGGGTAGATAACGTTCCCGTCGATTTGCTGGACCACAATAACCACAATGATAACCAAAATCAGCTTCTGCGGAGCCATCGTCAGTGACACAAAGAGTGCCGGTGCGATTCCAATGTAGGGACCGATATAGGGAATAATGTTGCACAAACCGGCAATAATCCCGAGCACCAGGGCCAACGGCTGGTGGATCAATAGGTAGCCCAGCGAGGTAAAGACAGCCACGAACAAGCACTCAATTACCTGCCCCGCAATGTAGGAAGACAGGGTGTCATTCATCTTCCCCAGTAGCTGGTCGACTTCCTTAGCATGGTGCGGTGACAGCCACTTCTGGATGCTTGGTCCCAGTTTGGACCCATCCTTCAGCATATAGAAGAGCATTACTGGCACCGTGATAGTCACGACCGTAATATTCGTCACCGCATTAATAACGTCGCCAATCCGCGATGATAGACCCTTGAGGACCACCTGGGCATAGTTAGCAAGCTGGTGATCAAACTGCCGGTAGTAAGCCGTCAGATCGATATTTTTCAGGGGTGAATGCTGGATCGTATCATTCAGCAGCCGCTGCAAGCCGCTCGCCGTCTGTGGCAAGTGGGTCACCAGACTCGTAATTTCCTTGACCACTGGTGGAATCAGCATTGCCAGGCCGCCACAAATAATCAAAATCAGCATTAATACCAGCAGCAAGCTGGCAACGCCCCGGTTAAGGCGAAAGCGGCCCAGACGGACTTTCAGTAATAATTTCAAAATCGGGTTGAGCATGTAATAAAGGAAACCCGACAAAATCAATGGCACAAAGACTACTGAAATAAAGGTAAGAAAGGGCTGGAAAATAAACTGGATCTTGGTGCACACCCAAATCAGAGCCGCAATCACCAGCAGTAGGCTCGGCCAAAAGAGCCAATGGTAGTATTTTTCTTTCACGTTTTCTCCTCGTTTCTCGTTAAGCATTCGTATAATATAGTAAGCCTTTTACCACCGAAAAGATAGCTTAGGTCCCCTTTTCTGGTTGTAATCACCGGCTTATTAAACATTTATTACGAAAAATGACTAAGTTTGAAATAAATTGACATTTTATTGTCTAAAAGGTTACATAAATATTTCAACCGTGTTACAATATAATCATTGAAAGAAAAGAACAATGTTAAAAAACATTGCGGAAGGGGTGCTATTATTATGAAGTTAAATCAAAAGGTCTTAAAGAGTTCATTAGTTGTTATGCTTACGTTAGGGTTAGGCGGTTGCGCTGCCAATAGTGCAACTACGACCCACAAGAGTCACGAAGCGCAAAGTGCCCAGGTCGTTAAGCAGAACCATAAGAAAGCTAGCGACAAGGCAGCAGCTAAGGAAAGTACTAGCGAACAAAAGATGACTTCGAATAACAGCAGTTCCGCAAGTACGGTTTCCAAGCAGGCTAGCAGCCAAGCAGCAAGCAGCACTGTTGCTTCCACGAGAAGTGCTAATGCCAGTGCCGTTGCTAACACAGCTGTTGCTAAGGAATCATCCAGCAGCGTGAAGGAAAATCAAAACATCCAACTCGGCTTAGGTGACGTTGCCAGCTGGACTGACGCTCAAGGTGTTACCCACCACGTTGATAGCGACGGGATGGATCGTTACACTGCCAAGGGCAGTTCACAGGTTCAATACCAAGACTGGTCTGGTCAACTGCCAAGCAATGCGGTTGTTAGCCACCACTAATCGGTGACGTAATAATAGCATTCCGCAAAAAGCCGCTCGGGAATTTCCTCGAGCGGCTTTTTGTATACGCTCAATCTTCTTCA